>Ga0209400_1000030_pt1 | contig 130734 bp, 135 predicted proteins | sample M_130807_EF_Meta_FD_187313 | JGI IMG/M metagenome (GOLD analysis project Ga0209400, IMG submission 187313) | Freshwater microbial communities from Lake Montjoie, Canada to study carbon cycling - M_130807_EF_MetaG (SPAdes) (version 2) | ecosystem: Environmental > Aquatic > Freshwater > Lake...
TCAGGTGGTGGTGCAATAGCCCCTTCAGGTTCTGCTGGTGGGGGAGGTGGTACATCACCAGGTGGTGGTGGAACAACTTCTTCCTGTTCACTTATGTATTTGTTGATACGATTGTATCTCGCCAATTCTTCTAAAATTTTTTTCTCTACTGACATTTCATTATCCGTTTAATAATTGTTTATAACCTGTCGGAGTTTCGACCTGAATTTTTCTTGATGAGTTTTTAATATTATCAACTCTTTCAATTAATCCATCTCTCATACTGACCTGATAACAGTCACCAGTATCTAAATCACACACCTCAGTATAACCATTATCTAAAGTTTTTTGTGAAATCCTTGTATTCTTACCAAGGTATCTATCTAAATGTTCTTTAATGTTCATAATTAATTATTTTATAATAAATATCTAGTTTTTTCGTTAGTGTCAAATCTTTATTTTTAATGATGGAACTAATCCTAATTTTTTTGCTAAAACGGCACCTTCGTACATATTTTTAACCCAAGTATTATATTGATTTTCATTTTTAGATATAAAAGTTAATAACTCACTTTCAGTAAGATTATTTGCCCAATATAATAACCAAACATCAGTTAATTGAAACCCTATTAATTTAGAGTCTGTAGATGTTAATCCACTATAATTTAAAACACCTTTAGATTGATCCAATGACAATCTTTTTGAGGGTTTATCAAAATAATTAACTAACATTTTGATGTTATTACTTTCAGAAGCAAAAGAAACAAATGGTAAACTATTACCATTTGAATTTGTCAAACAAAAATACTGATTTTTAAAATTTGTTGCTATATTTCCACCATATTTTTTATCGAGAGTAACACCCGCAAAATTATAATCATACCCTGCGAATTTATCACTACTTGAACTTGACATGTATAACGTACAGAAAGTTAAAAGTCTGTTCGCCTCAACAGGTGTTGATTGTGAAATATACGTAGCGGCTTTCTTAAAACTTAATTCACTTACTAAGGCATCAGATGGTTGGTAAGATGTGTAAGTAGGATCTAATTTATTAACACATGACGCATTTGATCCCAAAGTGAACGATGTTTTGTTATTAACATTACTTGCTACGTTTGTGATATTAACCGTTGTTGGTGTTTGATTATTTTCATCTTCTCTTTTTTTCTTGATTTTAGAAAATAATCCACTTAACACTACTTGATTTATAGACGTTATTTGTTTATCCAATTGTGGCATTGAGTATATTGGTATCCTAACCCCCTTAATTTGTGTTGTAAACATTCCTGGTGATATTTGATGTGTTACAGATTGGATATGATAGGGACCATTAAACATTGGAACATTCTTTAAATTAAAGTACATCGTAGGTTGTATCATCACATTACCCAATGAAGTAACTTCAACTTCATATGATCTATTTTTATATAAATTATATAAAGATAAACTTTGAGCTATTCCGCGTTTACCTCCCGCAGCACTCGCAACATCCGAAATTACTTTATTTGCTTCAGTCGTTGCAAGAGAATTAGTTTGTGTTAGATTTATGTTATAAAACATACCTTGTGATATAGTTCCAAAATCAACATTAAAACCAACCACTTTATTTGATAGGTGATAGTCATTTTTATTTACAGGTGTTTGAAACAATAAAGCATTTTCAGATGTTCTTGTGATATCAAAACTATCATTCCCAAAACGATAATCATCTGATCGTCTTACATCCAAATGTTCAGAAACTTTACCACCATAGATACATACAATTTTTGATCTTGCTTCCCTGTAATCAACATTTAAGTGTGTACCAAATAATGTTTGAGCTAAATCCTGACTATTTTCGGGATTTGGTCTTCCATCAGCATCAATCAATTCCTTACTCCAAAAATTCATGTAAGCACCCATAGGCATCATCATGAATTTATTATCACTCAAAATTTTACTGAAAAAATCTAAAACCCTCATATTGAGAGGATTATTATTTAGTAGTGTTTTGAAACTGAAAATATCAATCAATGCTGATTTTCCAATGTCTCTATTAGCTCTATCTAAGAACACAACATCCTGAAATAAAGTTCTACCTTTATAATCATTACCTGCAATCCATTTATTATCTAAAGTTTTTAACGTGTCCCACATCTCATATTTGGGAACATTTCCATCAATAATACTATTAATCTTTTGTGAAGAATTAACCGTAACAACCGGAAGTTGTTTACCTAATTGATTGAATAATATTGTAAAAATATTTGTTTGTAGTTCGGTTGCCGAATTAACATAATTATCAATTAATGTTGTGAAACTATCTTTATTTAACACCCCATTCGCCAAATATTTTTGTGTTGCATAAATCTTTATTAAAGGTGAACAAGTTATAACATTACTCTCAGTAAATTCAATATTATTATCCACAAAAAAATCGGTAATATACGAACCATTATCAGAATAATAAAACCCATAAGGTGTTGTCGCACCTGATGAATACAACCCAACGTATGTTTTTAACGTTTTCCAAGCTAACGAATTAGCAGTTTCAGATTGTTCTAACGTTATTGTACCTCCACTTGTTGGTAATGATCCTACAACATAAGGATTAAATACAATTGGATCAGTTATTTTACTTGTTTGAAATGACCCATATAATCTACGATTGAAGTTTGAGGGATTTCCATTTACAAACAATATTGTTTGATCCATAAATAACCTACAATTATTCGATAACTTATCTTGTTGTGAGTTAGCAACCTTAGATATAAATTCATCGTTAGATATAGCACCATTAAATCGATCAATAAACATAATATCACTTATCAATGCTTGGAAATTTCCAAAAGTAATGTCACTAATGTACGGATTTTGGAAGTTATTCTTTGATCTACAAAAATCTAAAAACATCGTTTCAAACTCATCCAACACTTCCTTAGAAAAGGTTGCAAATATTTCATCAATTCTTGTATATTCAAAATCAGTTTCAAATGAAAATGCGTTTTGTTTATTCACATCACTCCTAACTTTTTTGATGTACTCATAATAATCAGGTTTAGTAAATGCTGCACTTGAAAAATATCCAAAAGGTCCTGATCCCCAAATAAAATTAGTGGTTGCGTTATAAATGGATGGGTTATTCTCTACCTGATTATATTGATTTAAATTACTATAACTATTCAAATTATTTTCAGTAAATAGAAAACTAGAAACCTCATTAACTGGTGGTCCAAAACTAGGATATACTAAAATACTTTGTTGGTATTTTTTAGGGAACGAAGTGTTATTATTAATATCGAAAGATATTGCATATGGTTTATAATTTAAGAATTTTAAACCACCATCATTGTAAGGTTGATTTACATTATTATCAACATTATTTCTTATCTCTAATTGATTACCACAAGTTGTTCCAACATAATCAGAATCAGTATAACCTGTTAGTAAATCAAAACCTGTTGTAAAATATGTAAAATCATTAATTAATTTGGGGTAAAAACCTGTACTAATATTAGTCAGTGTTACCACATTTGTTGTTGTATCCTGTAAAGTAATAGTACTTGCACTTCTAGACCCATTCACAAAAACATTTGTATTGTAAGATCTAGTTGTGGATGAGGTTGTTGGGTCATAATTTGATGAAAAATCAAAATTTCTCCAAACACCATCTAAAATATCTATACCATCATTTACTTGTTTTTTATACCTATACCATATAGAACCATATTTAATAATCCAAGAATATGGTAATGATTGTATTGAACCATATTTATTTAGTACGGATGATATGTATTCACCATACGTACCTCCACTAACAAACTTTTCTCTTAAAGTTGCTAATGGTAATGAATTTAAAAACAAGTAAGCCGCTTGGATATATGGATATGTTTCGTCATTTCTATCACTTTGTACCCCTGATAAGATAGCATTTGTAAAAAACGGAGTGTTTAACATTGAGATTACTTTTTCACCCCAAACCCCTTCAGTTGCTAATCTATCACCAAATAATTTGGTTGTATATATTTGTGATGGAGTTAAAGACCCATTACTATCATATTGAATTGGTTTAAATGACGTATAATCCAAAATAGTAAATGGTTTTGGTGCTCGTTTGGGATCCGCTGTAGTAAAATTAGTTATGTAATTAATTCTATCATTAAACACTAATGTTTGTGTTGTTTTATTAAATCTAAGACCATCGGATAAACCATTTTGTAATGAATTTTGGTTAAAAGTTTCTGAAACAAATGGATATAAATCAGTAAATCCTAATCCTGTTTCAACTTTTAATAAGTCAGAAACTCTCTTTTTAGATGCCGAACTAATATTTGGTAACACCGTTTCAGTTAAGGTAGTATTACCTGAAAGTATCTGAAATGGTTTATCAGTTTTACCCACCAAATATTTGTTAGTATAATAACCACGAATAAACTGATTCCAAGAGACACCCTTACCTTCATTTGATATGTGTCTCATCAAATCAGTAATATTACCAGGTTGTAATGAAAAGTCTTTTAATATCTTAATTAATTCAGGGTTACTATTATTCAACGCTTTTAAAATACTTTCAGTTTCAAAATCAGCAATTGTTTTATAAACCTCTTTTTTATTTGAAATGTCCGTATTTAATTTATCGTAAAAAGACGCGGAATAGACCCTTTCATATATCTCATATATAAATAACACAATCTCAGTTATCGTATATGTTCTATTTGTTGTAGGGTAGTCAAATGCGTTTAACGTTACTCTATTTATCGTTTTTTCTTCGTTTGTTGAACTTGTTGGGTTTTGTAAAATTTCAAGATCTCTTACAGATAACCCTTTCATATATTCCTCAACGAACTCAACTTCAGGCCAAATATCATACCTATATGCTTGAGTTTGATTTATCACTGATGGGTCACCCGGGTATCTCAATTCAAATTTACCACCATCATTTGTGTTCTGTGTTTCAACAAAATATTGTGGCCAAGGATAAACTGGAATGTTTCCTGCCGTGGTTATGTCAATATTATTTTTATTTTCATTATTTAATATTGCCGCTTTTCGAGTTGGGTCAAATCTAACGTCCCAAGCCTTACTATGTACATCATCTAATAACCTCAAAAACGCCTCCAAAGATGCAAAAACAACCGCACACACATTTCTAATTGTTGGTTTAAACCCTAAACCATTATTACCTTCAAGTTTTTTTTGTAATTCAGAAGTTAAAGTATCCTCAATTTGTGTTCTAATTTTTGTGGCATTAGTATCCAATTTTTGAATTAGGTCAACAAACGTTCCCTCACCTTCAAAATATACTACTTTTTGTGGTAACTTCACAGGACCCGCTTCAGACTCAGCACTATTGTCAGGTTGATTATTAACTATACCATTAATTTTTATACTAGTGTTTGAGAATTTCAGTTTATTAATCTCAATTCTGAAATTTTCAGTCTCGGCACTTGTTGGTTCTCTTTTTAATCTATCAAATAATGTCTTTTGTTCGTCTATAGTTCCTAAGTCACGAATAATTGTTTCAACCTTAATATCGTTATTAAGACCTGTCACTAATTTTTTAAGGTTGTTTATAACCGCAGATCCCCCATTTCCCAAAGTTTTATTATCTGATAAAATTTTGTTATATTCCTTAACAATTTTATCTAATAAAACCTCAGCGTCTTTCATATTTTGTTGTGATTGACGAACATTTTCCCTATATAAATAAAACTTTTTACCAGTATTATCATAATAATACAATGATGTATCAACGAATTTTGTAGACCAAGAACTTAAGTCAGTTGAATAAACAGAATTTTGATAACTTATTAAGTTTTTCTTATACGAATCAACATCTGATAATGAAGAGAAGTCTTGTTTTCCAAATGTTGCCAATAAATTTTCTTCAAGTTTTTCTAACTTAATTTGTAATTGATTTAGTGTCATCTCAGGAAAATTTTCATCAACCAATCTCTGTGATTTATAATCCTGATAAACTTCTTTTAATTTTTGTAAACCTTTTGATGTTACAACCTGATTAACATTAGTATTGGTATTTCCATTTGTAACCAAAGCAGCGTTTTGTGCTTGAGTGTTAGATGGTGGTGATATGTTATATGTTGTATTATACATATGTGGTAATGCAAACAAATAAGCCACTGATGTTTCAGCAAGAACTGAATATTTGTATGCAAAAAATTTCAAATTAACTGTATAATCACCTGTTGATCCCTGAAATGAAGCTTCAAAGTTTTGTAAAATTAATTCATATCTAATTGCCTTACCATAGTACCCTTTCATTGTTAGATAAAATGTGGGATATGGTAAGTTAAAAAACGCCGCGTATGGTGAGTTGTCACCTTTTTCAAAAAGTGCTCGTCCTTGAACATCAATTAGTCTAACATTTACAACCGGTGTAAAACTTCTATCGTTTGATACCGTTATTGCTTCAATACCCAATAGTTCTGTATCTTGGATATTACCTGTTGTCTGATATCTTTCAATAGTATTGTTACCTTGTGCGTCTTGGAAAACTCGTCCTTTCTGAAAATTTTGATTAATCCCTTGACCTTTTAAACTATTCTTACCTGTAAGCTCATCAGTATATTCATTACTAAAATACCCTTTACCACCAGGATTTAAGAAGTTTATTTGAGCAATTTTTACATTACGTATTGAGTCGTCAAGGGTAGACCCTTGAACAAGTTTTGTTCCTGGAATAACACGCGCTTCCAAATTGGCATACATAACAAGTTCTTCATGTTGTACCAATCTCTCATCATAACTATTTCCATTAGTTCCAACTGTTTTATTAGGATCTATGATTACAATATTGTCGTAATCAAAATCAACGAGTATTTTTTTATCTGCCATAATAGAAGAAATAATTATTCAAAGCGGCATTATAATCTTGTAATGTTGCAACTAATGGGAATGGAACGTTTATTGTTGTTCCATCAGGTATTGACCATTCTAAACCACCAAATTGTGGATTAGATTGTAATATTAACCAACCAAAAAAAGGTGTACCATAATATTCTTGCGAAATCTTATCCATTCTACTTCTACCAACACGATATATATACCTTTGATCTGAGTTTTTTGGTCTCAAAGGAACAAATGGTACAATAGTTTGACCACCATTTACCTCAAAATCCACATATCTATTATAATACTGATAACTCATAATTTAAACTTCTTTTTGAAATTGTAAGGATTATCAACATCGGAATCATTGTTTGGATTTAACAACTTAACCAATCTTGTTTTATCATCGTTAGTTGGTGTAAATTCAGTCGTATATGAACACGTTCTATCTAACCCAACATTAATACCAACAACATTAAGTATGTCTTTATTTATAGTATCTTTATTATCATTAACAATACTTAATTCAGTATTATAAGCCGTTTCAAATGTCGATTTAACATTTCCAAATTCATCATTTATTATCGTTAAAGAAATTGTATCAGTTATACCTTCAGTAAGTTTGGTAATAAAATTGTTATAATCATTAATATAAACATCACTCATTAACATATATTCTAACTTAGATTCCGTTGTTGTAAACCCATATTTACTAACCGGAAATATTTCTGTCTGATATTTAAAACTTTGTGATACATATGGTGGGAAATCCCCATCAGTTAGTTTATCAATAAATTGATTATTGTAAGTACCAATTGTTGTCATATCAGTGGTAATACCCGAAATAGTAGTACCTCCAGTAATTTTATAAACTAAAGGTTCACCTTTCACTAAATAACCATCTCTCTGAGTTAAAATATAATTAAGTTTATCAATCGTGAAAATAAAATCTTGTTCTAAAGTATTCAATGATTGTATTGATGTTGATAGTTTTGTTAAAAATGTTGTTGAGTATCCACTAACATAGTTACTATAATTTCTTTTCAAATCTCTAACCACACTATTCTTAACATTCCTATTTTGTTCTAAAAATGTTATTTGTGATAAAGACCCATTACTAATTTTATTCTGTAATTGAGAAAAGAAATATGTAAATCTGTTTTGAACATTAACCGGTGAACCGAATAAACTTACATCTTGTGGTGTAATATACTGATTAAATTTACCAGTGTTATATTTTAAAACATTAGTGACATTCTGTAATACCCCATAATTATAATTTTTGAGAGTATCGTTCAGGAAATTGTACACACCATTAAAATAATTCTTACTTTGTGTGACAAATCCGTCAAATACTTTAGTGTACGATATATTACCATACACAACACTTGAGGTACCTGATGTTGCGGCTGATGTTGTTGTGCTCTTAATTTCACCAATAGTTGCACCACCAAGTGATGATGACACCGGTGTTGCTTGTGATACTGACGTTGTTGTTTCGGTTTCAGTTAAACCTAACACACTAATAAATTTTTGATTAAATTGTTCCCTATCTTCGGTACTTTCAGCTCTTTCGTCATACATTTCTGTGTTAGCATAATAATTAAACGATAAAGCATTTTGTAATTTTTCAATAGGTTCTTTAAGACCTGAACCACCTATAAAGTTGAATGATAATGTAACATCACAAATCATAGGCTGCATACCAATACCTTCAGGATTTAAATCAAAGTTTTCATATTTAAAACTTAGACTAGTTGGTATGATTTTAGTATTATAAAAATCACCAATTCTCAATACTAGTACTGGTGGTGCACCAAATGATGTGTTAGTTGCAACATCAGTTACAGGTTTTCCATCTAATCCAATTGTTGGGATGGTATCACCAGGTCTAGTACATTGTTGTAAAAATGTTAGTCGTGAATTTAATCCTTCAGGTGTCATAGAATGAAATGTAGGATTAAAATACTTAATCTTATCTTTTATAGAATCAAACACAACAGGATCAGTACTTTTAAGAATGTCAAAATAATTACATTCTGATAATAAAGACCTAATAATTCTTTTACTAACATCATTTTTAATTTTTTGTTGTATAGTTGTAGTGGTTACAGGTTTTGGGGCTTCTTTGGGTTGTTGTCCTGTAGTTTGTTCTTGTTTTGGTGGCACCGCACTTATTTCAGGTGGTGGTGGTGCTTGTGGTATATCACCAGGAACGTAAGTAATATCTTTAATTGCTACTCTTCTACAAGCTGAAGCCTGAACTGAAAATATTTTATTGTAAGGAATATTCTTAGTATCAAGATCGGTACAACTATATGGTTGAGATTTTGTATTCTTATTGTAAGAATACAAAATCGCATTTGATTCTTCTTCACCTCTAGCAATACCTGAATCTAATTTTAATTTACCTGATTGGATATATGAACCTAATTTATTTTCAAAATAATCTTTAACACTATCAATTCTTCTTTTAGATAAATCTACGTTATAACTTCTTGTTGCTGGTGCCGATGCCGAACCTATCAAACTTATTGTTATACTTTTAGCGGTTCCATCATCTAATACTTTCTTTATCTCAGGTATTAATTTATCACCAACTGTTGAAAAATTATCAATAACAATATCATCAAAGAAATTTTGCATTTCAGTTTGAAAATTATTTCGTGAAGCAACCTCAATAAATGTGTTTTCTTTACTTATCAAAAATTGATACTCTGTATCATAAGCACTTGTTGTCTGAGTTAATCTTGTATTAGGATCAGGATAGTCGTTATAAAAATAAAACCCCAAATTTTTATATTTATTCCAATTTAATTCGGAAGGTTTTGTTTGTTGTGGAATTATAGGTGATGGTTGTGATTGATTAATAGGTTGTGCAAATTCTTGTGATGCAGGATTTTGTGGTGTTACTGTATTAACAATTGTTTGAAAATAAACCAAATCAGATGCTGGAATTGTGTTATATGTTTGAGCCAAATCATATAAATCATATTCCTTACAACCAGCAAAAAAAGAATCTATTATGTTATCAGCAGTTTCTCTATCAGCGTTTGCCAACACCTTATTAACAATTAAATTCAAAATAGATGGATGATCCACAACTATTTTGAATGATAATGAACCTGATCTCGATGTGTGTTTGTAAGTATATACAGGTTCAGGTCGCCCAATAAAAGTATTTTCATTAAATGATGGTCTAGAATCCTCATTGAATGTCAAACCATATGGTGGAAACCACATGACTCTTCCACCATTAGGACCTCTTTCACAAGCAGGAAGATCAGAAACTCGAAACCCTTCTTTATTTGAGGTTCTCCATGCTAAGTTTTCAATACTAAACATGTACTTAGTAACGTTCTTCTCAACCGCAGTTGGGTTTACGTTATTACTTGTCGGTACAATATTTAAATTGTATGTTGATGTAATTACAGAATTAACAAATTGATAGATACTACCTTTTTGTTTTTGTAAATTTTCATAATTTAGATATGGCTTGTCCTTAGCAAATACTCTACAATACTCTCTACCCGTTTCAGTACCAGAATCATTAGTGTATGATATAACTCTTGATCCTTTTGTTAGTTCTTTATATCCATCACTAAATACTTTTGAAACTTGGTCTATCGCATTACCAACGTGGGTTAATCGTAATGCACCATTAGGTTGTGAATCAACAAGTCTTTGAGTATCATCTAATATACTACCAGGTTTAAACTCGTAATTAGTTGATTTACCCGCATTGAACTTATCACTAATACTATTGAACGTAGGGTTGTTTGTTGTATAATCACCACCGGGTGCTACATTTTTACCAGCATTCTTACTATATTTTGGTGAAACCCAAGTAAAACCTCCTTGTATTCCTCCCGCATCTTCATATGATTTACCCGCAAATCCGTTTTGGATTTGAATATTATTCTCATAATTATTACCTAATACTTCAGGACCATATACCGGAGCATTGATTTCTCTACCTGTTTCATCTTTAGGAAGTGCCCCAGGTGGTGATGTTAAAGTTCCAGGATCTTGATCCTTAGAACCAACATAAAAATTACCTTTTGTTAAATTTGATAAATTAAATGAAAATATTCCACTAACTGCATCTTCACTAAACGCAGGTCTAAATTTATTTTGTTCAATGTTTGATTGTAACTGAAATTTCTGACCAGACCCTGTGTTTTTAAGAAATAAATCAGATGGTGTTCTACCTCTAGACCCTCTTGTTCCGAACGCCCCAGCAACCGCTTGACCAACCACAGTTTGTTGTGTTCTACCAAGATTATTTTGAGTCATATCTTCATCAAAATAATCACCTGGTATTGGTGATACAGGATAATATGTACCTGCAAGTCTATTAAGTATATCCGCGGCTTTACCTATAAAATTAGATGGTACTGTAATTGTCCAATCCTTAGAAACAATAGGTCTTTTACCTGCCAATACTTGAGCAACCTCAAAAGGATCTCTTAATGATTCTAAAAAGGTTAATCTACCAATAGTTTCAGTTCTAATATTTTGATCAACTCTAGCCTTTAGACTAGCCTTTAAAGCTACACCAATATCAAATCTTCTTGGTTCAGAGTCTAAAGATAATGTTCCGTCTGAACCCAATGGGTCACTAGACAATAAAACAGCATATGGTGAATACAATGAAGGTCTAAAACTTGGTGGTCCCCAATATGGTGCTAAAACACCCTTAGCTCTTTGAACTAAACCGATATTATAAGGTGTTTGAAATCCTCCGGGAGGTCCGTATTGATTAATAATTGACGATGCTTTTTGGTAAGATATACTATAATTCTCAATAGCATCTGTATATGGTGGAAATGGTCCATACTCACCTTTATTTGGTCCTGAACTTACAACATTATTATAATTGATTGTTTTATTAAAACCACCATTAGGACCAAATTCATTTATTTTATATAAATTATCGGAAAATGGACTATTATCTATCAGAACATCAGGTGAATCAATTACACTAAAATCTTGTAACTCTGTTGGATATGTGACAATATTTGGTGGTGTAAAGATACCAGGTTTTCTGTAAGGTTTAAGATTCCTTACAATTAAACTTTTTCTAATGATTTCAGTTTCTTTAAACGATAACGGACTAGTTCCCATCAATAATTCATTTTAATATAAATAGATTAGTACCTATTTTTTTATTGTCCTGGTGCATTATATACATCAGGTTGTTTCATAACCGCCTTTACCGCATTTGAAAATTGTAAATCTTTAGCATCAATCATTCCAACAACTTTGTTGTCTTGTGTTAATTCAACTCTACCTTTAAGTTCAATCGTAACAGGATCAACTTTTACCGTTTCAGGTTTTTTTTCAGTGTTCAACCCCAAAGACTTAACAATGTCCTCAACGATACTACCAACCGCAGGAACCACTATATTTTCTTTACTAATTTGTGTCTTAAAAGTTTCCGAAAAATCAATATTAGAAATTCTATCAATACTATTTGAAAATCCTTCTACAAGATCTGTCGTAATATTTGATAGTGTGGTACCTAACTTTGCGTCAAATCCTTCAAGATCCCCTTTAATTAAATCCCTAATAGCTTCAACACTACCTTCTTCAAATCTATTAATCGTCCTTCTTTGATCTTCAGGTCTAAATCCTTCCCTAACTCCCTCGGTAACTATTCTCTGAGCACCTCTTTGAATTTCAATAGCATCTTGAAGAGCTTTACTACTCGCGATTCCCGCAACACCAAATCCAACCTTAATTGCTGTCAGATTATTATTCATCATTTGTTGTGTTGAAAGTTGTTCAGCCGCGAAATCCTCTAAAGTTTTAGCACTACTTGTCTGTGCTTTTAGTTTTTCTAAATCACCTTGTTGTAATTGGGATACTAATTTATCTTGACCATCTACCTTAACTGTGAATCCACCTTTCAATTTATCAAAATTAGCAACACCTGATAAAAACATTTTAGTTTCTTCATCAATACCACCAATTCTTAATTCTTTTGATACTTCGGTAAGTTGGGCACGTGCTTTAGCCATCTTAACCATATTATCATAACTAAGACCTGTTTCTTCTGAAATTTTCATTAAGTCACGTCGAGCAGAAGGTGGTATTTCAAATTTACCGGTTTCTTTATTTAAATAACCCATTCTTTCTACAACACCTCCAATTGCCTCTTGTAACCCTTCAGTGTCTTCTTGTGCTAAATACATAAGTCTAAAAGGATCTGCCAAATCACCAACCGCAACACCTAATCTTTGAAATGTATTAACGGCACCTATAGCTCCTTCTGGATCAAAAACTTTTGACGCGAAATTAAACACATCACTCATATCTATTTTCAATAGAGCCGCTTTTGCTGCCATTCGAGCTAACCCATCAACACCTGTTTGAAAACCATATTTGTTAGCATTAGATAGATTATCACTGACCTGTGTAAATACCGCATTTGTATTCGCACCAAACTTTCTTGCTTCAGATAGAATTGTTAATGTATTTTCACCAAAATTATACATAGATTCCCCAAACTCAGCAAATTTAACAAAACCTGTTGAAATTGTTTGGATACCTAATCCTGTTGCCGTTGCCGCGGCTTGGATTTCAACCATATTTTTAGCACCAACAATAAAACTATATTCAAGTTCTGATGCTATATTTTGTATTATTTCAGCAGTTCTTTGAGTTAGGTTTGCAACATCAGCACCTGAGTCAATAACTAACGCTAAATCCTTTGAGACATCAGCAATCGTCTTAGAAACCTCTCTATAAGTTTCCCTATTGGCTGTCATATTTTTTTGGACAGATCTTGCCTGTTCGTCCAAATTTTCACGAAATTCTTTTACATTCGCAACAAAATCTTTAAGAAAAATGTCCGATAAACCCTTACCATACTTATTAAGATCATCAAAAATGTTTTGTGCCATAAAAATCGTTTACAATAAATACTACTTACTCAGTTTTGGGTGATAAGTCGGTAACCAACTTATTCACTAAATATTTTCTGAAATAAGTTGGCATAAGGTGAAAATCTCCATATGAAACATGAAGATGTTTAGCTAAATAATAAAATTCGTCAGATAAGTTCTTTTTGTGATCAGAAGAAAGGACGAAAAAACTCTGCCCCAAAGGTGATACTCAATTCTACCTTTTTTCCAGATGGGGCTATAACAGTCTTCACAAGATCTAATCTTGGTTCATTTTCGTTTATATATTTTTTGATATATTTTGAATCCATAATTGGCATTGTCTCAACGAACTTAATAATATTCTCAGGGTTAGTATCACCATTAATACTAACGATTGATTTAGCCAATTTAGTTGTTACCACAGGTGCTTTACCAAGGGGATACATACTTTGGATTCTATCTAAATCCGATTGTTCACCTAAAGTTAATGGTTTAAGTTTTACCTTTACCTGACTTCTAGGTAATGTGGTTGTCCAAGTTCCATCATCATCAGGTAACTGATTTGATTGTTTAATATTTAATTCATCTAACAACACATTCCCCTTGAAAGGTTTTCCAGTTTCGGGATCAACTAAATTAAACACATATTCAGGACCAAATGACGTATTTCTTAAAAAGATGAGAATTGCTTCGATGTCCCCATTCAAAAGGTCTTCAGGTCTGATACCTGGTTCATATAATTTTGATCTAACTAGTGTTGTTACAATAGAATCTGATGGAGCACTCATTATTGTGTTCTCATCAGATGCGGTTAAATAACCAACCTTAACCGACTCTTTTTTATTTTTATAAAAAATACCTCTTGATGGTAGTGGTACTACATCGTGGGGTAAGTTAAAATCAATTTGTCCATATTGTATAGAATCTTCCATAAAAAAACCATAGAGTTTTACTCTATGGTTAAATATAGTTAAAGTTGTCTTTTTATAAAGACAATCTCTGTCTTAAATCAGAAATAACCCATTCAGGTTTTTCATTAATATCTTTTTCCCAATAACGAAGTAAAATTATATCGTTATTAACACATAACTCATCTTTATATTTATCATTTTGTTTTGTTATTATTTGAGTTTCATATATTACTTCGTGGTGTTTTGAACTAGGATTACAATGATAAAAATCACCATCCACCTCTATCAAAATATTATATGTTTCAAGATAAAAATCAAATAGTCTATGTTTATACTCGTACTGATATTCAAAATTAAGATTGAGTAATCTCAAAATAGTTTCAAATTTAATCTCAACTCCACTAGGTTTTTTACTTATTTTTGATTTAAGCCAAGTAATTCTTCGTTTAGACGCATCTTCTTTTAATTTAGGATTATCTTCGTATCTTTTTTTTTGAGTAATCGACAACTTTTTTTTTGAGTTTTCCGATTTTGGTACACCTTTCAATGAATTAGATATTTTTTTTCCTCTTTCTTTGTTATTTCTTAATTTTTCTTTGATTCCCTCAATCTTATTTCTCGTTTGTTCATTATCGTTTTCCCACCAACCTTTGTATTTTCCTTCTTTCCAATTTTTCTTTTGAGTCTCAATTGCTTTTTTGTGCGTCTCAGGATTTTTATGGAAATTGTTTTTACCAGGTACTCTATTATGATGGGACTGAACAAACTTTGAAAATCCTTTTGATATTGAAATAAAATTAGTTTCTTCCCCACATCCACATTCACATTTAGGTTTAACCCCATTTAAAACATAATTAACATATAAATCATCTGATTTTGTTTTATGTTTTAGAGACGAATGTCTTAATAATGACATTATTCCATTATACTCTTTCTGACATATTTTACAAATAAAAATTCCCATATTACTATATATGGGAATTAAACGATATTGTCAATGGTTAGGTCTATTTTAATATAAAAAAATCAATATACCAAGATACAACGATCCATACGTAATGAACAAGAAAGTGTTGCCAACTTATCATCACTATATGATGCTTGCGACCAAGATACATCAGTTAAGAAAGTATTTTCAAGTATCCATTTCTCAACAACAACACCCGTTGGATCTAACATTTCCAAATCAATGTTTTTCTTATAACCCGCAGCATAACCCATACGACCTGTAACTGATTCCGCGTGTAAACGAACCCATTCCATTAACGCTTGTGTTGCAGAAGGACCAATTGGGTCAATAAAATCAACTTTAATTGGATCCCAATTAAATCTACCAGCAACAAACGTACTTGTATTCAAAAATGGAATTTCAGTACTACCAATCTTAATCGCAGGTCTACCTGAACTTTGTACATACCATTCGTTTATACCCAATGATGAAGGGAATCTTAATATAAATCGGTTGTTCCTTTTGGGTTCATAAGGAATCGGCATTTTCATCAATAAATCAGCCATATCTTTAAATTTTAATCTTTTTTAGTTTTTTATATAAATACTCGTCAAAAAGTTTTTCTATTTACTTTTTTTTTTGACAAACTATTCTGTTATTAATATTTCTTTTTTATACCTCCGGTTGTTGAATAAGTAGCAAATTCAATTCCTTCTGGTTTATTTTTTTCAAAATAAGATTTCATCTTTTCAACATTTCTAACATCGTCATCTGAAAATCCAATTTTTGGTATGAATTCATTTCCTATTTTCTCTTTCACAAATATTTTTTTGTGTATTTTTCTAGCAATTTTCTTTATATGTTCAATAAATTCATTCATAGCGTCTATTTTACCTTCTTCAGGATTAGAAGCACTACCAGAACCATAACTCACTGGAGAAAATTGACACATATCTAAATACTCACGAATTATTTCATCATCAGACATATCTTCCATATCATCTATGGATCTATATTTTCTAAGATTTTTTATCAAAAGTTTTTTATTAATACCCTCATGATTATTAATAATCATATTATAAACACTTTCTTTTAATGTATTAGGTTTGTGTCCTCTAGCAGTGATAATAGCAAAAACAGAACCACCATTTATTGCTTCAATAAAATCATCCCAAGCAGGTCCTACCTCAGCGGTCATTGAATCAATAATGAAATCCTTGTCTCCTTCTGTTTTGAAATTTCTGAAAGGGTCGTTTGCAAATCCAATAATTGTCCTACCTTTATATTTGAAAGGTTCTTTTCCAATCTCTGTTCGATATTCAGCAAAATCCTCAGTACCCATCATAACTTCATCACCATCTTCATCCTCCAAAACGATTTTAGTTGGCATATAAAGTAAATTATCATCCCAATCAAAAGCATAATACTTCATATCAGGAGTTCCTTCATCACCAATCCCCTCGGTTATATAGGAGGGGATTAGTGAATTTAGGATTCTATTTCTCAATATCTCTTTCATTTATTAGATATTTTCAAAAGATGCTCCGGTAGGAGTGATCAAGAACTCAATGTCAATGAATTCTAAAGATTTAGTTGGTTTGATATAAACTTTACCTACCAATTGGTTTCTATCCAAATCTTCAGGTGAAGAACTTACTGTTACTCTGAAATCATATAAACCTCTATCTCTTCTAATTGAATCTAAAATAGGATTAACCGCATCTAAGAAGTCCTGTCTAACTTTCTCGTCATTTTGTTCAAACAACAATCTAACAGCAACTGCAGAAATTAATTTACGAGCCTGTAACAACAATCTTCTAACATTTAATCTGTCAAGTGCTGATTGTGCAACTTGTAAAGTTTTATTACCCCAAATTACTGTACCAACATCTGAGAAGGTAGCAATAGGATTAATTCTTCCCTGATACAATGTATCTCTATCAGTTTGTGTTAATTTTCTTCTAGCCTTCACTGAACTAACAAGACCTCTTGTATAACCCGCTGATGCGAACCAAGGAAATGCAATATTATCTGTAAGTGCTAAGTTTCTACAAACTTCACCTGTTGATGGGAGATATATTTGTGTGTTATTAACCGTGTCTCTAACTAAAATCCAAGGATAGTATGTTGCGGTATAGTTAGAATCAATACCCGTATCATCCAAAGTATTTACAGCTTCTGTAGGGTCAATAAAGTCTTGTGTATCCACAGTAGATACTAAAAGATCGATATCAGGGGTTGTTGTGATATAAATCGAGTCAGCTCTTTCCTGCTCAACCATTTCAATAGCATCTTCAACCAAATTACTATTATTCACATAATCAATACCAGGTGTTGCAAATACGTTAATATTTGTTGCTTCAGGATTTGCAAATGTTTGAATACCAAGTAGATAAGCATAATAGTCAGTTGTTGCATAATCTGTTATGTTATTACCATATGTATATGGTCTGAAAGCACCCCAACCTGTTGCTGACGGATATCTAGTATCACAAGTAGGTGATACACCTTTTTTATATCCTGAACCTCCTAATATAAACTCATCACCATTAGTTCTTCTCTCTCTATAAATGTCCCAACCATCAAAACCTCCTTGAACTAAGAATGTGAACTTACGTGATTGGATTTTATAATACGGATTTGTAGGATCTGTTGGGTCTGTTGTAAAACTAACAGAACCTACTTCAAATGCTGAAGTACCTGAAGAAAGATATGAATTAGCAATTGTTACAACAGTTGCTCCACTATCCATGTGATATCCTTTTGTTTGGTAAGTCCAATCTGAAGCTTCATTACAAATACTTGTTGGGTTCTGTTTTCCTTTATACTGAAATAAATCAGAATCAATTCCTAATTGTGATGAGAAACCTAAATAGGTTGTTCTTACTTTATCACCACTTGATGTTGTTGAATTATCAGCGGAACCTGTTGCGTTTCCAAATGGTGGATTGTAAATAACTTCACCAGGAAAATCATATTTTGTTTTATACACAGGTTGTGGCGGAACATTAGAAGTTGATGAGTATGTTCTCTCAACCAATCCTTCAAAACCACAAGGAATAGCATCAACAGGTGCATCATAATTCAATTCCAACATAATAAATTTAGAATTTAACTGATATTCACCATCTGAAGTTCCAACTTTAACACCAACATAACTATTTTGACTTGGGTCCATAGTACAATTTGTAAATTTCTCCAAAATAACAGGATTGGTATCCGTATCATAAAAGTCTCTTACTGCAATATCAAAAGTTAAATTATTGAATGACATATTCAAAATAGAAATTTTAACTTGAGTGTTTGCCGCATTACCATCTGATATCGTGATAACTTTGAATAATTCATACACTTTATTACCACGTAGTTCAGATACTACCCAAGGAGATCTAGGTGTTTGATACGGGTCTAAGAAATATGCCATAGTACCAGTTGTACTAGCCGCTCTCAAACCAGGTAATTGGATTAAACTTGTACTCAATCCTCTGATGTAACCTTTGTTATAACCAAAATTTAACAAGTTAGGGTAAATCTCCTCAACAAACAATGGTATAACCGTTCTGTCTATTGCAAAATTATCTTTACTTAATACCTTACTCAAGTAATTAGCCCCCGTTTGTTGCATTGATGCTGTAATACTAAATGATGTTGGACTTGATGTTGTTGTTAAACCTGTAATTCGAAACTCGGTATATGGGTTTTTAGTTACACCAGTATTAATATCAATTAAATTAACGTTAGACGCTGCACTAACCACATAATCAGGGCCTGCAACACCTGAACCATAATTAGAAACACCTCTTGATCTTAAAGTTGCAACGACCATATTATTATATGCCGAATATGCAGTTCCTGACCACCCAAAAGTTTGTCCTGATATTGTTCCAGTATATGAAGTATATGAACCAGCACTTAAACCACCACTCAAAGAACTTAAGAAAGTTACAAAAGATCTACCAAAATAGTTGTTTCCAGTACTAATATTGAACAAAGAATAATACCAAGGATCGTTTAAATAAGACGTATAGTCTTGTGAAGACGCATTTGTATTATAAACACCTAAAACATTTGTAGATGCGGTGTAGGATCCTGATGTATAAGTAGTATTTGTTGCTGCTGGTAAACTACCAAAAATGTATGATGTTGATGCTGAGTTTACCTGTACCACCGCAGCAGTATCATTACCAAAAACTGTTAATAAGAAATTTTGTAAATCTGTAGTGAATGTTGAAGTACTGCCGTCAATCTTAGTATAAGATGTATTTACGTCGGTATATGCACTTAAACCATTGGTCAATATATTTACAGTTCCTGTTGAGTTAGCACTAAATGTTACTGTAAATCCAACAGGTGTACTTCCTGTTAATCCGATAGTTGTGGTATTTGGATTCGCAATTGTCTTAATTGTCCAAGATGGTCCGGCATCATAACCTGAAAGACCTAATATTCTTGTTACAAATAATTGATTTGATTGTTGTAAATATGATTTTGCAATATACGCCATTTCATATTTAGGAATTTGTGTGTTTACAAATTTCTCAGTTGAAGTTCCACCGAAATATGTTTCGTACTCATCAAAACTAGTGATAAAAATAGGTTCAAAAGCAGGCCCTTTAAGAGCTTCACCAACTAAACCTAGTGTAGTAACACCAACACTTTGAGCAACAAAACTTAAATCTCTTTCTGAAGTATATACTCCAGGTGAAACGAATACCTTATTTGATGTAGCCATTATAATAAAAGTTTTTTAATTTATTTACCATAAATACTTTACTTTTAACCAAAAACCTAAGATAATATAAAGTTCATTATCTTTATTTCTACCAAAAATATCTTTTTTTGATATTTACCGATATGGATAGTGAAAAACTAAAAAATATAAAGATTGGTAAAACATCTCACGATTTATTAAAAGCATATTGTGATGATCGTGGTCTTAAAATTTATAAGTTTTTAGAAAAATTAATTAAAGAAAATTGTAAACCTAAAAAAGACTTATATGGTGATAATTAAACCAATACGTTCTTAAATATTATAAATCCATTTTGTCCTGAATTTGTCAAAGTTACTTCTGTCTTAAGAATATCCCCCGAATTTATTTGAAGTGTAGAACCTGTGAATAAGACATTATTAATATACGTTAAATAATTTGAAATGTTACTAGAATCATTATAACTTACATTAACTTTGTATTCAATAGTTCTCGTATCTGAAGTATATGATGAATTAAAATCTATTTTTGTCTCAAAAGTTTCAGGATTTTCAGGATATTTTTTCCTTTTTTGACTTGGTTTAGCGGTTCCTAACTCAAACATTGTAAATTGTCTTGATATCGCGGGTTTAACTTGAAATTCGTTTTCATCCAATAGAAACCCTTGAAGGGTAAATGTGTATTTTTGTAAATAGAATTTTCGTTTCTCAAGATCCATTACTGATTCATCAGCGATATCACCTCTAAGTATTGGAATATAATGTCCTTTTATAATGGTATACGCTTGTCGAGATGCAAACTTCTCCATTATAACTTTGTTAAATGAGTTAATTTCTCTCATTCTATTACATATGATATAAACATTGTATGTTATATCTATAGGTACTGGTTGTGGTATAGTATAAACGTCAACACCTTTTCTTGTTCCGTCCCAAGTTGGTACTGCAATATATTGATATTGTCTCCTATTTGGGATATTAAACATTCCCCCATAAGTTTGACCAAACTGAACTTCAGGTACTCTAACAACGGTTATAAATGGTAAAGATACATTTTTATCTAAATCCTGAGTGTCCCAAGTTTGAGTAAATTGTGCCCAATTTTGTGTTGTTATAATAAGATCCAAAGTTGGAACTACTTTACCTTCACTTACAATTTGTAATTCATCTTTAACAAAATCTAAAAATCCTCTATCTAAATCAGCGTGTAATATAGATTTAGGTAAATAAGTCCCATCTTCATTGATTTTATCAAGAAGTTCCTGTCTTCTAGCAGGACCTATTTTAGGTTCAACTAAAGGTAATGTAGGTATAATTTTCTTTGGTAATGCCATTATTAAATTCCATTAAATTCATTTCTATTAACAGGAACCGCAACAAATGTTCTGTAAAATGGTTTATATCCCCCATATGTATGTTTCAAATCAGATGTAACACGACCATCATTTGCCACACTATAATACCTAACCTTAGTTTCTGTTTCATAATATGCAACATAATCACCAAATTCAATCTCTATACTAAGTTCATCCAATTCCTTTTGATAAACCGAGAATGTCATATTACCAGGTTCCATCTGATCTAACTTACTATTCCCAATAAATTTGTTTTCAGGTGCAACAATTTTAACATAAGCCTTAAACTCAACTGGTGGCAAATAAGTAATACCACCTTCAGGTGTTTCACCATAAACGTCATCTTTTTTGGATTTACCTTTATCTACTTTATATAAAACCAATGTGAAGTTCATGTCACCCTCCAACCATTCACGACCCATTTCAATGTCTAAGTCATAGTCTTCGGCGCCAAAAAACTTTCCTAATCTTGTTATCGGTACTTTACGCTCTGCCATATTGATAAATACTTGATTGTTTATTATATTTACCTTTTAAGTATGAATGAAATAAAAATCAATCAACCGCTTGAAATTAGAGCACTTGATGTCCTTGATAATTATTCAGGGGCAAACAACTATATTATCAAATTAAAAATCAAAAAAGACACTAATAAAAAGTTCTATCCTACGAGAAATCAAGCAGAATATATCTTATCGTATAAAGACACCACACCTAAAATTGCAAGAAAATGGGTTGAACTTGATATGTATTTTGCTAACAAACTTGCAGATGAAAAATTATTAACGGAAGTTCCAACAAAAATATGGGTTGAGAAGTTATTAGTGGAAAAAGACACATCGTATCACATTTGGGGAAAATTTAATGAACACGAGGAGTTATATGATTTTTGGATGCCAAAATCAGGAATTATTAAAGACAACTCCATTAAAGTTAATATTGATTATGAAAAGTATTCTCATAGACCTCCATTGTCTCATCAAATAGAAGGTATTGAAAAATTAGTTGGAAATAAGAAATATATTTTAGCAGATGATATGGGGCTAGGAAAGACGACACAAGCGATTATCGCAGCTTTGGAAACGGGTGTTGATAAGATTTTGATTATTAGTCCCGCATCATTAAAGATTAACTGGCAACGTGAAATTGAAAATTATACGGATCGTTCAGTTGCCATCATTGATGGTAAAAAATGGGAATCCGCAGATTTCGTTATTGTAAATTACGACATCTTAAAGAATTTTCACGATCCAAAAAATAGAGAAAATAGTCAGATATTAAATGAAGGTTTTGGTTTGGTTGTTTTAGATGAATGTTTTACATACGATACTAAAATTATCACTGAATTTGGTGAAAAAAATATTGGAGATATTGTAGAGAATGGGTTAGATGTTAAAATTTTAACATTTAATCACAAAAATAAAATTTTTGAATATAAAAAAATAAATAGATGGATTAGAAAAAATAAAGACACTATATACAAAATAAAACTCAACAACGGGCGATTTATAGAGTGTACTGATAATCATAAGTTCTATGTAAATAATAAAGGATATGTTAAAGCAAAGGACCTCACATCAACCGATGACTTGTATATGTTGTCAAAAACCACTTTCAAAGAAACAAATTTGGAAGAAGGGAAAATGTTGTTTAAAGAGTTGTTCATCAATAATAAGGAACAAAATATCACCACAAAAACCAAAGGAATTGAATTCGTTAGGGTGGAAAGTATTGAGATTTTGGAACGAGGAAGTTATGATAAATCCACAAATGTGTATTCAAAAAATACAAGAGTTTATGATTTAGAAATTGAGGATAATCATAACTATTTTGCTAACAATATCTTAGTAAGTAATTGTCATTATATTCAAAACACACAAGCACAGAGAACAAAACTAATCAATGATTTTGTTAAAAAAATTGATAGATTATGGTTATTGACAGGTACACCAATCACATCAAGACCAATCAATTATTATAACTTATTGAATTTAATTGATTCCCCCGTTGCCATGAATTGGATGGCATATGTTATCAGATATTGTGAAGGGTATCAATTCAGTGTTGGTAAAAGAAAAATATGGAATGTTAGTGGTGCGTCAAATCTTGAAGAACTTCGTGATAGGACATCTCGTCAAGTGTTAAGACGTTTGAAAACCGATGTATTGGATCTACCCGAAAAAATCATAACACCAGTTTATCTTAAATTAAAATCTTATGAATACGAGAGATTGATGGGCGAGTATTATGATTGGTACGATAAATCTGAAGACTCAACATCATTGACCGTTCAATTTACCAAACTAATGAAAGTTAGACAGGTAATTTCAGAAGAGAAAGTTAAATCAACAATTGAGTTATGTGAGAATATTATTGAACAAGGTAAGAAGGTCATTGTATTTACCAATTTTACTAACTCGTTAAATACTATCTTATCTCATTTTGGAAAAAAAGCCGTTGGTCTTGATGGTAGTATGTCACAAGGAATGAGACAAGATAATGTTGATAAATTCCAAAATGATGAAAATATTATGGTATTTGTTGGGAATATCAAAGCTGCAGGTGTTGGTATTACCTTAACATCCGCCGAGGTTGTAGTTATGAACGACTTATCATTTGTACCTTCAGACCATTCACAAGCAGAAGATCGTGCATATAGATACGGACAAAAGAATAACGTTTTGGTATATTACCCTATTTTTGATAATACAATTGAGGGTATCATATATAATATCCTACAGAAAAAGAAAAACATATTTGAAACCGTTATGGGTGATAATTTAAGTAAGGGTGATTTTGTTGAGGAGATTATGACCCTAATCAACACTAGAAGATAATGATATATTTATCATTATGAAACAATTAGAAAGAAAGATAGAATTACTTGAAACGATATTGGAAGGTAAAAACGTTTTTGAGGCGAATTACAAAGCACAAAAATTGGATTATAACCCTAATTCTTTATCCGACTTCATAGACAAGGAAACTATGGATGTCCATTATAATGGACATTACAAAACGTACATCAAAAAATTAAATGATCTTCTACCTGATGATCAAACAATTCCAATTGAGGGTTTAATTAAAAAAATATCAAGGTATAATAGAAAGGTGAGAAATAATGCCGGTGGTGTTTATAATCATCAACTTTTTTGGAAAATGTTATCACCAAATAAGACAAAACCATCAGAGGAGTTATTAGATAAAATCATTAAAGATTTTGGTTCTTACGATGATTTTAGAAAAAAGTTTGAGAGGGTTGCTCAAGATAAATTTGGTTCAGGATGGGTTTGGTTGGTTGTTGGAAGTAATGGAAAACTTCGTGTTACTTCAACATCAAATCAAGATAACCCTGAGATGAATAATATTAGAGGTGGAGGAAAAGTTTTATTAGGCCTTGACATTTGGGAACATGCGTATTATCTTCGCTACCTAAATAAGAGAGACCAATACATCAAGAACTTTTGGAAGGTTGTAAATTGGGATTTCGTAAATTCAGAGTATCAGAAACTTAAACCAAAAAAATAATGAAAAAACCATTTGTAATTAACGAGGAAAAAGTAATTAAGGATCGTTATTACCACGTTGAATATTTTCAATTGTTTTCAGAAAACAAAGACTTAAAGAACAAATACAAAATTGGTATCATAGAAATACTTAAATCCACATTCAGTGAATATTGGGGAAAACAGGGTGATGATGTTGAGGGTATTTATGATTTTGAATGTGGTGGAAGATCAGTTTTAAACTATCTTTCATCAAACATTATGGTGTTTTGTGTCTTAGTTAAAGAGATAAATAAAGTCTTGTTGAAAGTTGGACAACCATTGTTGGACTTTGGTAATACCAAGGAGTCTCAAAAAGTAACGATAGAACGTATGATGACAATATTGAAAAGTAATTCGTCAAAAATATTCAATGAGGAACATACGATATTCAACACAATTATGTCAAAATTAACTGAGACATACGAAAAAGGTAAAAAAACCGAATTAAACGTATTTCCTTTACTTAAAAAAGTCTATGGTGAGGATAATGTTATCATTTCTAGTGGATCAGGTAAAAAGGACGATATGTTTGGTGGTGTTGATGTCACCATCAACATTGATGGTGTTAATAAAACAGGTCAAATAAAACCATACCAAAAAATTGAAAAAAGTGATGGATTTATTAAGTTTGTTGGAGCAGGACTAGTAAAGTCCTATAGTACTGATTTTTTGATTTTCAATAACACGAAAGAACTATATGTCGTTAAGAACAATCAAACCATTATTGTTAATGGTGATTACAAATTTCCAATCGAGTCTGTCGTTCATATATTATCAAAGTGATTGATATTTATATGAAAAAAGACTATGGCAATTATTCCTGAACCAGAAAGAAGTCAATTATACAAAAGAATTAAAAATCTTTTAGGTGCCCCAATCCGTTCTGTTGAGATTGAGGATGAAATGATGGATTCCCTTATGGAATTATCCATAGGTGATTACTCACAATACGTTTTGGATTGGTTGATTGAATCACAATGGACTTCCCTATATGGATTAAATCTTGATGAAAAATCAGTTGCAAATGCTCTTGTTAGGAGAACATTAGATTGGGAAACCCAATACACTTACGCTTACTCAAAAATTGTGGGATTACAAACAAATGGTCCTTGGGTGTTAAAACAAGATTATTTTGAACTTAAACCAAATCAACAATTATATGAAATTCCTGCGGGTAGAGAAGTTAATGAGTTGATGTGGTACACAAGACCCGCATTAAATAACACATTATTTGATCCTTGGTCAATGGGATTTTTAGGTGGTCCTGGTATTGGTGGTCCTGCCGGATTCTCTCAAATGGGTTTCCAAGGAGGATACTTTATGATGTCGGCTTATGATATGGTTGCTCGTATGCAAGATATCAATCTTAAATCAAGAATTTTAGGTTCCGATCTTACCTATAGAATTACCGCACTTCCTGACGGAAAGAAAATGGTTCACTTATTAAACGTTCCTGGTGGTAAGTTTAATTTTGGAAATATCGGATATAATCAATACCGAGTTTTTTATTGGTATTATGATACTACCGATGATAATAGAGATTCGTGTTTAGCCGCAAATCCCGACATTGTTAAATTACCTTCCGATGTTCCATTAGAAAATTTATCTTGGGTAGATTTGAATGTACCAGCACAACAATGGGTTCGTCGTTGGTTTACGGCTTACGTTAAAGAAACTTTATCAAGAGTTAGGGGTAAATACTCGGGTAATTTAAAGACTCCCGATTCAGAACTTCAAATGGAATATACAACACTTCAGACTGAAGCTAAAGACGAAAAATCTACACTTTTAGAGGAACTTAAATTACGTTTAGAAAGACTACGACCTGAAAAACAAATGGAGAAAGAAGCGTCTATCGCTGAAAACCTAAATAAACAACTTAAATTCAGAGCGTTTAAAGTACCAATTCAAGCGATATAATATGCAACAAGTTAAAAGAACAATTGTAAGAACAAGTTTACCTGATCAAAGAAGAACTTTAGTTAGTGATTTAGACATAATCACAACTAGTGGGGAATCATTAGTTATTGCAAAAAATAATTGTAAGATTAAATTAAACTCACAATTGGGTGATTCAATAATCGTTAAAGTATTAAATGGAGCACTCATCATTCCTGATTTAGGTCGTATTGACGAAGAATGGGATGAAATTATTTTAGAAAAAGGCGCCTGTGTTGATTTCAGGTTTGTTGAGGGAAACTGGTATATTCTATCATCAGATGGGTTGAAAACAGTTTAAATGAACTGTTCCCAACCCTCTGTTGCGTTTCCATACATATAGTATGGATCTAATCCTCTTTTTTCCCAATACTTAAACTCATCTTCAGATATGGTCAATACTTCTTGTAGGGAGTCTTGATCACCATCTTCTAATGGAAGACCATTAACCAATTCACATTGTGTTGCGGTAAACAATCCTCTATTTTCAGGTTCGGAAACCAAAAGACTATTTCTAACTTCTTCACCAAACACAACCATAAGTGGTTCTAAACGTTTGTTAAACGTAACAATTGCTCTTGGTACATTATAATCACCTAATAAATCAGGGTTATTCTCAATGTCCGCAGGATTTAATCGGTAACAATTTATCTTAACAGTAGGATCATAATATTGGTTAGGACTATTAACTTTACCATAAGCCAACATCTGTTCTTCCATTTCCTTTTTGGCCTTTACACTTGTAACTTTTTGAACGTCTCCGTGAGACGCTTTAGTTCCATTATTTACATAATAAATAACATCACCAAGGTTCACAGATATTCCGTCTTTCATCACTAACTCCATATGTGCCATTCTACTCATAGAATTACCTGCCTTAGTTGTGGACGAACATCGGATTTTATAATCCTCCATACTCAACTTAACTTTGGCTCTCTGAGCAATCTTAACAAGGGGAATTTGTTTGTTATAAATCTTATCAAGGTATTCATAATAATACTCAACAAATTCCTTACCCTCACCTTTCAATAACATCTTAATCCCCTTATCCAAGAATTCCTCAATATATACCGGTAACTTCTTAGATTTAATCGTGTTCCCGACAAGTTTAATTTTACCTTTATCAGTGATAAGAGCGTAGTTCTTTCTAGCAATGTTAATACAGGACGGCCAAACACCATCAGTATCTAACGCCATTTCACCTCTCATAAATAAATCATTATATTCGGCAACATCTGCTTCGGCACCAGTATATTCCTTACCCTCCTTAACTTTCCAATTGTTTCCTTTCCCAATATACTTACGATCATCAATATCATCAGGGGATGAAAAGTTTACACCATCGGTATCCATCACAAGTGGTTGATACCCTTTCTTCATAAAGAATTTAATCATCTGTCTTAAATATTGACGACCAGTACAGGTAATCTGTTCTCCCATATACATATCCCCCCAATGATATACTTGTGGGGCAGATAACGCACCAAACATAGAGTTGATGAAAATCTTAATTGGTAATTGTTTTCGGTCATATGATACTGATTTTTTAGGATCAATAGTATGAAACTCCTCGGCGAGTTGTTTATATTTGATACGAGTATCACGGAAATACTTTAACATCCCCTTCATCGCACCTGTAATGTCACATTTTGGGAACACATCATGTACCAATTGGATTGATGGATAAAGTGATGAAAAGTCGAGTTTCAATACGTTCTTAGAATACCCCACAGTAATCAATCTTGATAGACCACCAACAAAGTCTGTTTTACCTTGTTTTTCAGGAATTGCCAATTTGTATTTATAGGACCAAGCCAACATAATCATTTTCCATAACGTTGCCGTACCCATTGTTGAAACTCTCTCATATGTTGTTGGTACCTGTGATGCCAACAAGAACGAACCTTGTGAAAATTCTTCATCCACTTTGAGAGTTTCCTCCAAGTCATCGTCAAGATACATCTCAACCAATTCCCTACCACTAATCTTCTTATAAACACCAGGAAAACGAACATCCAAATCATTAAATTCAGGTTTATCTGCCTTTTTGTATTTGCCGTTGGTAACGTTCAACCAAAAATCATCATTGTTTCTGTAATAAGGTCCGATATCCAAGTGGTCAATATACACACGATCAGGTGCCTCGGCTTCAATATATTGGGTAATATATTTAAGACCCGCACTTTTAATACTTGAGTTGATAGCCTGTGCTCGACGAACGGAATGGATAATATCAATTACGTTATAACCCCACATACCAACTTGGTTATATTTCTCAACCTCATTGGCTAATTTCAACAAAGACTCATTTTGTTTAATCTTAACTTCAGGATTTAATGTTTGAGCAATCTTCTTAATATCCAAACCAAGAATTCTTGTTCTTTCAAATATCCAATACCAGTCAAAGTTTGCTGAGTTATAACCACCGATAATACTTGGTCTTAATTCATTTATAACTCGGAAAAATTCAATCAATCCTGCACGTTCCTCATCGTCGTTAGTACATTCAATAACCCGACGATATCCTTTATTGGTTTTCATACCAATCATGAAGATACGACCATCCTTTGGTTCCAACGAGGTCGTCTCCAAGTCAAATACTAATCTAGTAATCTCATCATACTCCTCAAATCCTTTGAATAATCGTTTTTCCTTTGATATTAAGAATTGTTCTACAGGTGGTAAGACCATAATAAGATCCTTAGTGTTTTCACCCCACGGATCAACACCACCCTCTCTAAAAAATTGTATTAGATTTCTATATCCCATTAAGGATCTTACCATAAACGTAAGACCTTTTTCTAATCTTTCATCATCATCCGTACGGAGTTTTTCAATGACAATTTTGTGTTTTGTCATCGCTTCCTTCTGTGCCGCTTTGGAAGATTTATAGAAGTTTAACCCCCTTAAATCACCAACCCAAGCAAATGGAATAAATGTGTCTTTTTTGATTTGTTTTCCGTGGATTGGGTGTTCAATAATTTTCCAAATACAATCTTTGGTATAATCATATTCAACACCGACAATGTATTGCTCAGGATCATTTCCTTGCAAAAACCTTTCAATTTCGTTTTGATCAATCATAAAATATTTTTTTTCGTGTGGTACATTCGCTGCCCGACAAACGGACATTAACCTTAACACCACAAAGATATCTTAAAAAAACAACAAAATCAACAACAGGTCATATCAAGTTTGTGTATTGGTTGGTGTAATACTTGGTGTTGGTGTAATAGTTGGTGTAATACTTGGTGTTGGTGTAATAGTCGGTGTAATACTTGGTGTTGGTGTAATAGTTGGTGTAATACTTGGTGTGGGGGTTTGAGTTCTTGTTGGTGTTAGTGATGGAAAATCAACATTTGATGAACAACAAGAAATATTTAATTTATATTTAGTATTATTTGTTTGATTTTCACCACCAAAACCATCTAAAACCATACAATAAATTTTTTCTTTGATTGGGAATATTTCAGTACCTCGTTCATCAATATGAGAGATCTGAACTTCAAATGTTTTACTTTCTTTAGTTTCACTCAAACTAAATTGATAATTTATAAAGTAACTTAATAACCCTTCTTCATTTACTTCACTAGTTATCGTACATTCTTTTTTTATTGTTTTGTATATTTTCTTTTCAATGTCCCACAAAGACAAATAAAATGTGTCAGAATTACTCAAAGCAGTATTCAACAGATAATCACTACGACCATCATTGATCAATTCAAATTTTAACTTTGGTAATGTTGAGTTTTTCTTTATAAAAAAATTCATTAGATATAATTATGAAAAATCGGTTATGTTTATGAATAATCTATCCCTAATTGGTGTGATTAATGTTCCTGTTTCAGTTTGAATAATAAATTCCCCCTCATATCTACCAGATCTATTAGTATCCGAAGGTCTAAACCTATAATAAACATAATATTCAGGATTAGCGTTTGGATCCATATTTGTTTTTTCAACAATTCTTGCGGGAACCGAACTTATTTTTGTAACACCATTTTCTGTATTTACCATAGAAAAAAATATAGAAGCGGTTTCGAGTGTTGTCATAAACTCTTCAAAACTTGTTCTACCATCATTAACGACTTGCATTTTCAAAAGTGGTAATGTTGCACCTTTTCTTATAAAAAATTCCATAATGATAAATATACCATTATGATTCTTTTCTTAGGTCGCTTGAATAATGATCAAACCTATCGTGTTCAGTCGGTGTTATCAATAATAGTGAACCATTTAAATTACCTTTTTTATGTTCTTGGTACATAAAACTCATCCAAGTTTGTTCGTATGGGTGTGACCATTTAGTATTTAAAAACATTTTTCGATTACCTTCTCGACTTACAACCTGTGGCCAATTTGAGTAATATATTTCACCATCAACATATGGAACACCTTGATATGACCTAATATTATTAAACTTTGTTTTTGGTGCTTTGGGATCAGTTCCTATTTCAGGTAATTTTGGATATGTAGGCCAAAACTCTTCTCTAACATTTTGTGGAACATTATACCAAGACCATTGTGTTCCATTATCACCAAAAAACTCGGTAAAATTTAATTTAAGGAAATCAAAATTTTGATTATTAATTATACCCATAGATTTATTGTATAAGTTTTCAACATATCGATTAAAACCATTTTTACAAACTTCTCCTTTTTTTGGATAAAAGAACATGTCATCTTCAAAAAACCAATAGTAATCTAATTCAGTTTCTTCAAAATGTTCAGCAATCCATTGTCTCCCACCACAAATGCCTAAATTATTTTTCTTTATATGTTCAAAACCATAAATTTCACATAGTTTTTTGTATTCATCTGTAGTTGATAAATCTGTTGAATTGTCTAATAGGTATTTTTTAGTTGCATCTATAAAGTTTCTATCATACTCTAGCATTGAAAATATTAAAGTTTCAAATTGTTTAGGACTATTAAATCCTATCACATATAATCCGGTTTTATCAGTGTCGTGGTTGTATTTTTTTTTGAAGTTCCTTTTTTCGTGTGTTTTATTTTTAATATCTTCACAAAATTTGGAAATTAGTCCATTTCCCTCAATAGGATAAAAATCATAGTTTTCAGGATATTTGTACATCATAATACTAAATAATGACTCTTCAGTTCCCATGTAACCATCCCTTAATGTTGACATTAACAATTCGTAATATTTCCCATTAGTTTCTGATATAGTGTCTTTAGGTCCACCAAACAATCCACCTCTAGCAACAAATTTAACATCTTGTCTGGCAAGTTCATTTATTTTGTTATACTCAAATCCATGTATTTCATTATTAGCGTCATAAGGAAATGCGACGAAAGTAAATTTTTTAACACTCTCATATAAGGTATTTTGTATTTTATCGTGTGTAAAATATCCCCAATGAATAGTATTTGTTATACCAGCATCAATCCAAAACAATTGATCTGAATTAAACTTATCCATTATTGTGGCATCGTTTAACAAAAACATTTTGGACATAACCAAAGGATTATAATATTCTAACGATGCCTGAGTAGAGTCTTTTAACCATCCTGAAAGATTATACCAATCGGGATTATTTCTGATTTTTTGAATTAGGTCAAAGTAATCATTATTTTTAAACCATTCTAAATCTCGTCTGATAAATTGGGTGTTTGTTTGATTCCGTACTTTAAACACTACCTTTTCTAATTCCTCATCACCAAATATAATCATATTATTTTCAACCCTTAAAAGGTCTTGAAATTTATTAAGGTAATGATCCTCATACGATCTTGACCATCCATCTGATAATTCTGATCGTTTAATATCCCATAATCCTGTTACAAAAGTTAAACTCATAAACTAAGTTCTTCTAAAATTTTATAAAATGATTTATTTTTATTAGTATGTTCAATAATATCTAGTCCTGGTACACGTTCGTTTTCGTGCCACCATGTATCAAAATATTTAACATTAAAATTATCCTCATAATTCCTCCAAATTAATGTCATTATATCCTCTTCATGATATAATCTACCATCATGTTCAGTAACTTTAATAACGTTTTCATCAAAATGATTAACAAGTATTTTCACATTTTCAAATAATCCACCAAACAATCCACCGATTATATGATAAGATCTATTATAGTTCTTAAAATGAATAGAATTAACCGTTCCTGACCAATAATTTCTTTCATTCTCCTTCGCTATTATAAAAATTTTGTCATTTGTGAAATTAATCAAATTTTTCAATAGATTATTATTGAATATAGTACTTTCAAAGTATGTTCTGAAAATATCTTGAAATCCTTCGGAAACCAAATATTTATTAGGAATAAGTCCACAATGTGATAAACCAGCATCTATCCAAAAAATATAATCATACCCATCGTTCAGATTCATTTTCAACCACTCAAACTTTGAATATTGGATATCAATACATCTATCAGATGTTTTTACTTGTTCATAATTTTTATATTTTTTTATGATCTCTGTTTTTTCAGTTTTATCTAAATCAAAAACCTCAATTTTTAATTTAATTGGGTCAATATGGTGTTCATTATAAAAAAAATTTCTAAGTTCGTCAACCTCTCTATTTGAGGTATAACACACAAAATCAGCATCAGACATCTTTAATAGGGATAACAAACTAAAACGATAATGTCCCTTACGATTTGGTCTACCTCCAAATTCGGTACCATAAAGGTCAGTGTAAATCGCTGTAATAAATTTTACTTTCATATTCTAACACTTTTAGCATAACCAATGTCAAATAATTTTTGGTCTATTTTATTTTCAGTATAAAGATTCCAATTATACGTTATAATATAATGAGGGTTGTAATTACTTTGGTTTATATCTGAAAAATCATTTATCTGTGTTACAATAGGTAGTGATGATGAAAACGACTTCAAATTTGGGTAAACAGATTTTACCAAGTAATAATCAATAGGTAATTGTTGATGATTATTTATAGTGTATTTGTCAGTATCCCAATTCAAAATATACTCACAAACCGCCCGATTCATTATAAAACCCGAAGTACCAAAAACCTCTCTATGTCTATTTTCATCTTTAGATGGTAAATTTGATATATCTATTAAATAATCTGTTAAATTATTAACAGGTCTATGTAATGATGGTGATAAATGAAAAAAATCAAATTCAATATTATTAAGTTCGTCTTCACATCTTTGTAATTGTTCTTTAGAGTATGGCATAAAAAAAATATCATCCTCTAACACCATAAAATACTCGTCATTTGATTCCAAACAAATTTTAGCAACTTCTTGATGTGATTTAGCACATCCAATGTAACTATTTGTATCAATAGCACTAAATCGTTCGAACTCCCAACCCATCCATTCCATTTCTTTTTTGAAATGTTCTAATCTATCAGGTCTTCGATCTAGGTTTATAACAAACTTTTTAATTTTATTTATATCAATTTTTTTCATAAATTCCCTGTTATCCTTTCACACCAACCTTTTGATGTACTATATGGCCAAACTACCCAATATTTTGGTTTATAGGACGTTTCAAAAGACCTCCAAATTTTACAATATCCATCAGGATCTCTGAAAAAACCATCGATTTCATTTTTATCAGCATCCTTTCTGTAAATGGTATTATCATTTTCATCGTGAAAAGCCACCGCCCAAAACTCATAATCTTTTTCAGGAACACTACTATACCCAACGTCAATACAATGTCTAAAAATTTGTGCAAAACTATTTTTCCAATCCTCTTCATTCTGAAAATTATATGGATTAGGTGGATATTGTTTATCAAGTGTATATTGTTGGACCGCTCTTTTTTCAAATAAAAGACCCGAATATATCTCATACTCCCTGAGTGTTCTATTTTTTCCAAACCCATATTTACCAAAATCAATGTCTTGTGTTTCATTATCCATTCCAAACAAAACTCTGTTTTTTCTGTGAGAATAACTATTTTTTGACCCCCAATCCTTATCATCATCCCATTGTTTGGTTCTCCCTTTTCTTGTATATTCGTGCCAAACAACAACTTTATGTGGATGAAATAAATCATAACCATGCGTGTAAGCTCTTGCCGCAATAGATATTTCTTCTCCGTGAAAATAATATTCAGGATCGTGTTGTACTTCATTAGAAAATTCACCCAAAGTAAAACAGAAATGTGCGGAATAAAATCTGGCTGTAACAGGTTTTGTTAGATTTTGCCAATTTGGTATTGTTTCAGGTAAAAAGAAAACAGCACCTTCAGGAATGAACCTATCAAAAACCATTCTCCAAGGATCTTTAACTCTGCCATTTGGATCGTTATCGGGATCAAATGATGAAACATAACCAGTTAACAATGGTTTTGGGTATCCATCATTTTGTAACTCCTTAACCATATTAATCAAAGTAGTATCCCAACCTTTTTCAAATCTATGGTGTGAATCTATTTGAAGTGTGTAACCTTCACCTTGATAAAGTTGTTGAATTTGGTTTCTAGCCCAACAAGCCCCTTTAGCATCGCTATACAATATATCCAATATTCTAAACCTATTATCATCTCTAAATTGTATTAAATTGTCAAAATTATCATCAGGGTGGTATTGTCTAGCAATTGCAAAAACCAAATTTTTTGGATTGTCCGAATTTTCTATTGCCGACAGAATCGTTGGTTCAAGTTGGGGATCCCTATACGACGCAATTTGTATAAAAATTCTATTATTACGTTTTTTCATTTTAATATTTTAATTAAAAAAATAGTAAAATAAAATGAATAATAAATTAGATTGTTAATAGTTTATCTCAAAAAATAAATTTTCAATTAAAACCGTACTATTTGCCGAGAAAGACCAATTTAATGATATTTCATTTGAAGTGATATCAGGTATTGTCTTAAGTCTAATTGCTGTTGTTGAATTTTGATTTACTGCGTTTCTAATCACCGGCCAAGATACGAGAGTTGTTAAATCCTTAACTTTAACTTGGCAAGGATATTGATAGGAAGTCCCCCCACTCTGAGGACCCCAACTTAAAAAACCTGTCGCGTCTAAGTTAAATGTACTTCCAGTTGATAGAGACACTTGTATTGTTGTGGCAGTTGAGGCCGAAAATAATGTATATGTTTCAATCGTTGATCCTAATTGTAAATTTCCAATTGGCATTGTAATAGGGATTACGGTGTTGGTATTAGCACTTACCGTGATAGTTCCCCTGTTAGTATAATAAGGTCTCACATTGGTACTTATTGATGTTGCAGTAATGGTTTGGGCTGATATACCATTAGTAACATTCAAAGATGTTAGCGTTGTATTCCCAGTAACTGATAAACCGGAATATGAAAAATTACCATTAACAACTAAATCACCTGATATCGTTGCATTTGAATTTACTGAGACGGGATTTGAAAAAGTTGTTGTTCCCGTAACATTTAATCCATTTTGTAAATTTGTCGATCCTGTGACATTAAGATTATTGTTTATTGTTGTTAATCCCGAAACATTAAGAGTATTTTGTAAGTTTGTATTACCTGTTACTACCAAAGTATTTAAGGTACTATTACCAGTTACTACTAAATTATTGTTAATTCTTGTTAAACCGGATATACTTAATGAATTTTGTAAATTAGTATTACCATTAATTGTTACATTATTATTAAATAAACTAGTTCCAGTTATAATTAAATTAGAATTAATATTAATTGAATTTCCAGTTGAAAACAAATTTCCAGTATATACATCCCATCCTATGGATACTATTTCTTGTGAAGCACCAGATAATGTTATTTTTTTTGTAACAGGGTTATTAGGATTTGTTGATACATCAACAATAGGAAACACATCATTACCTTCAGGTCTATTCCCTTGTAATGGAAGTTGTGAAATTTTAATATTTGCCATTTTATACTAATTTTACATAAAAAGTATCACCACTTTCACTTGTAATTGGATCGGTAGCTTCAGTTGTTAATAACACATATTCAGGTGTGTAATTACAACTAGCACAAAACAAATCAAGTAATGAAAATTTATTTTTTAATATTCTGAAATTATGTTGTATTTCAGGGACAGATAATGGTTGAATATAAAACCTAAATTGGGATATCGATCCATCAAATGTTCCTGCAAAATTCTTTTCTATTATTATGTTATTTGTTAACGCACTTAAACTAGTTCCACTTAAAACACTATCAGGGAATAATTGGGGATCTTGTTGATACGTCCAAGTACCTCCACTAGTCTGAGCACTAAATGTTAAATTTTCTCTCAATCCCTGTGTTCCACCACCCCAAGATAGATTGAATGGTACACCAACCTGTCTTTCCCGTTTAGTGTTAAGGGGTCTCGGTATAATTTCTTCAAAATTGTTTAAGACAAAAAATGGTTTTCCATTTACTGAAATTTTCAATTTTCCAATTCTATCTGATTTTTGATCCAAAAACTCTCTGTTAATGTTGATTATTTCTTCCATTGCTGGTGAAATATTATCGTGAGTTATTGGTGGTCTAACCAAAGATATTGAATTGTTTGCTGCAGTAGCAGTAAATGCTGAATAACTAATGTCCCCTAAACCACCTCTCCACAACAAATCACAATCATCATAGTATGAATTTCTTTCAAACGTCGCATCAATCAAAACCCAATGAGGATATTCCACAAAAGTTGTACCTGTACATGTATCATAAATTCCTTTACTTGAACAATATGTAGATACCGTGTATCCACTCGAATAGGTTAACCCAGTGTTGAAACACGACCCTGTGGTAATACAAGAACCGGTAAAATACAATACCCTAACACAAATATTAGGATTTAAAGGATTTCCACTAAACATAATTGCTAAAGAATTAGACATTGAATCATATAATGGGTCTTTAATTGGATTTTGAATAGTTTGTTCTGAAATTTTAGGTCTTGAAAAATAATTGATGATGTGTTCGGTAGTTGTTCCTGTTTTTGGATACACCGTAACACATGTTGAATTTGTTATTGCACTATTATAACAGGCACTTGTACTTAAATCTGTTAATCCTGATGTAACAGGGGTATAACCACTGGCTGAACCTGACAAAGTATAGTCGGCCGGATGATAAAATTTATCTTCAGCCCTTGTTCCCATATAAAAAAATATGTTTTTATTTTCAGGATAAATGGTGTTTAAATTTGTTTCACTAGGTGATGGTTCATATTCGGGAATAACTCTAGGTTTTAAAACCATTTCCATAGTCCATCCCTTATGATACCTTTCAGGGATAACCTCGTAATCATATCCAAATAGTTTATAAAATCCTTGATAAAAAGATCCGTATAAATCATTATAATAACCCTCATTATATCCATTTTGAGATACTATTCCATAATCTGTTGTTGCGGTTATTCCACTGAAATATGAAGATAGTGTGGGAACCATAGATCTAACCTGAAACATTTTAAATCTTCTATCATATGAGTATCTGTCAAATTTTTGTGAATTAGGTAATAAACCTCTTGTATATGATATTGATACACCAGTAAGTCCTGACATTAATCCATTATCAGTACCTGTAAGTCCAATATCATATAATGTTTGACTTGAGTAACAACCACCACTTAATGAAGTTGCTGGAATATTGTCAGGATTATAATAACTTTTGGATATTAAAATATTATTCAAGTTATAAGAATAATAATCTAATGTTAGTTGTTGATTACAATCTTCAGAATCTAAATCTATATTAATTGGTAATTTATTCCCATCATTAACACCAATAACTTCGTTAGAAAAAACAACTTCTTCATTAAAATCTTTTTCATCTGAGGTTAATGAAAGATCAGAAATATTCACAGCAGGTCTTAAAAAAACCTTTGGAAATACGTATTGATTTATATTTTGATATGCCATTATAGATAAATACATACTTACTGAGTATTTATAGTAAAAAAGTGTAAATGAAATCAACCACTTTAAAATTTGAAAACAATAATCTAATAATCACTATTATGGAATCTAGTGATGAGATTATCTTACGTTATAACTTTACAGATACTTTGAATGAATCAAAAAGTAAAACAAAATCTGTGAAACTGAAAAAAGATTCAAAAGGAGATATTAAAAAACTTATAAAAAAATTAGGAACTAAAAAGTTCTCAAAAGATGATATCGATGATGAGGTTCTTAAAATTAAATCAAAGGGTGAGGTTAAAGAATTAATTGATGATGATGGTAGTTTTTCATCCTCAAGAATTCCTATTATTGACCCTAGACTTGCTCCGAAAAAGACTATGGACCAGACTGTTGCTATGACACGTCAAACTATGAACCCCATACTTAGAGGGTATCGTGTTTATTATGGTGAATCGGTAGTCAGAGAGACTGATATGTCTGATGCTTTTGGTTATGAGGAAACTAAGGACATGAATGGAAAAGAAACTTTCAAATACTTTAGAGAAAAATTGGGGTTAGATCCTATTGAGGCGGTTGATAGAACAAAACAACAAGGTAAAGATCCTTTTGGTAAAAAAACAAAAAACGCACCTAAAAAAATTAGAAAACAAAAAGGGTTTATAGATCGAATGACTTTATCTGAAAAAGAATCTTTAGAAGAGGTTGAAAAACAACGTATGTTAGATATGTTAGAAAATTTACTGAAAAAAAAATCTGAAGATCGTGAAATATATACAGATGAAAAAAATATTTCTAATAATTTGAAAAAACAAATTATGAATATTAAAAAACTTGCAGACAAAAACAACATTAACCTAAAAGATTTAATTGATTCAATTTACGATGAATAAGAAATTATACGGAAGGGATTTTGAAGTACCCGGTGAAGTTGTGGAGTATTTAGATAAATGTTTTAATAATGTTAAAACAAAAGATGAATCTATTGAGGGGTATAAACGAAATCGTGATTTAGTTAAAAATAAAAAGGTCTCTTACTCTGTATTAAAAAGAATTAAGAATTTTTTTGATTCTTACGAAGGTAATAAGAAAGACGCGCCCTTTGTATTAAATGGTGCTGACTATATGAAAAATTGGGTAAATAATACTTTGGAACACAATAGAAAAAAATTAAAAACAACAAATCAACATAAAGAAGACGCAGGAATTGATACTGAATACATTGAAAAGTTCAGTTCTCAACAATTCAAACCTCGTGACGTTAAACGAGATTTGACAAATATGGATATTCAAGTTACAGAATCTTTAAAGAGAATAAACGAAATAATGAAAAAAATTCTTTAATATGGCATATGAACCCTTAGATTTTTCACAACCTAATAACGAGTTGTCGAGAATCGCTGAAGAACAAAGAAAAAAACTAATACCTAGGAATGATTTCAAACCATTGGTTAATGAATACTCACAAACAAATCCTGACGCAGTTTCTGATGGTGATGATATGGGTAGAGGAACTGGTACGTTTTTAGATGTTTATAATAACAATGGTGGTACCATTGTTGACATCAATGAACGAAAAAATGAAATTAAAATTAATAAATACAAACAATCTAATCCATACACAATACCATCTGATTGATGAAACTATTTAATATTTTTAAAACTCTAATTACCGAACAAGCAAGTATTGGCACGATTACTGATGCTATTAAAAATAAAAAAGTGCTTATCATTTACTATGATGGTGATGAACCTGGTGGTCGCGGTCTTCGTGAAATAGAACCCGTATGTTATGGATATTCAAAAGCAAACAATCCAGTATTAAGAGCTTGGGATAGAGAAGGTGCGTCACACAAAGCTTATAAGGGTGAAAAACCATTACCATCTTGGAGGTTTTTCAGGTTAGATAAAATTCAATCAATTAAACCTACTGGAGAAAATTTTACTGAAATGCGACCAAATTTCAATCCAAGTGGTGACAAAAGTATGAAACGTGTTATTATTATTGCTAAATTCGATAATCCCGCACAAGTACAAGAAGTATGAAAACAGAAAATGATTTAATTCAAAAACTTATGGTTTCAAAAGCCATAATGGACAAACACCAAGGAATCAAAAGAGGAAATGTTGATTCAATGGTACTAACAAGTAATATCCCAACCGTAGAAGGTTATGAACCAGTAAACGCAACTTACAACATTCCACAAGAGTTAATGTCTGAGATGCCCATACCTTCAACACCAAAACCTTCTGGTCCATTAACCAAAGAAAAGGTTCTTGGATCAAAACTACCAGATGAAATTAAAAGACTAATGTTGGAACACCCAATATCACAACCTCAACAATTTAGTCCAACATTGTCTGATGAAGTAGTTGAGAAAGCAGCAAGACTAATGGGTACAAAAAAACCTGTTAATGAAACTTATCCAACTAAAAAAGAAACAATAATTCGTGAAGATAATGGTGAAGACATTAAAAAATTAATGAAAGAAACTATTCACGAAGTATTAAAGGAAACGGGTTTGATTGGTGGTCAAAATACAAAAGACACTATAACAATTAAAGTCGGAAATCACATATTCCAAGGAACAATTAATAAAATAAAAAAAGTATCTTAACATACCCCCGACCAAAAGTCGGGGTTTTTTATTTAATAATTTAATTTTTTTTGTTATACTTTATAAAATTATTTTTATGAGTAAATCGAAAATTAAAGTATTAGTTATCCCATCTGATAGAACTGGTGTGGGTAAATTTAGATCTGTAGATCCACACGTTTTTTTACAAAACTTATATCCTGAAGACTTTCACGTAGATATAGACTATAATCCAAATATGCAAGACATCCCATTTTGGATGAACTACCAAATTGTACATATTCATAGGGTAATTGCTGGAAAATATGAAGAAACTGAAAATTTTATTAGAATTTTAAAAACTTTGGGTATTATTACAATAGTTGATATTGATGATTATTGGTTACCTACAAAAGAACATCCAATTCACGAGATAATTCGTGTTAATAAAATACACGAAAAAATTATATCTATTTTAAAAGTTGCCGATTATATAACAACCACTACACATTTCTTTGTTGAGGAAATTAAAAAATACAATAAAAACGTTGTAATTTTTCCAAATGCGATTAATCCTAAAGAACCTCAATTTAATGAGCCTACAAAACCTTACGATAAACTAAGGATTGGTTGGTTAGGTGGTTCTTCTCACTTACACGATTTGATGTTCTTAAACGATTGTTTTAATAAAGTAAGTCCAATTAAAGACAAAATGCAAGTTTATATTTGTGGGTTTGATACTAGAGGTACAATGACTGAAATAAATGAACAAACTGGTGAACAGAAACAAAGACCTATTAGACCTGAAGAAACTGTTTGGTTTGAGTATGAAAAAATATTCACAAATAATTATTCATTAATTTCTGATGAATACAAAAAAGAATTAATGAAGTTTAAACCTGAAATTGTGGGTGATTATTCTGATGAATATTATCAAAGAGTTTGGACTAAACCTGTTACATCTTACGCTAAAAACTATTCAAAATTTGATGTGTCATTGGCACCAATTAAAGATCACATATTCAATAGAGTTAAATCACAACTTAAGGTAATTGAGGCAGGGTTTTATAAAAAAGCATTAATCGCATCAAATATCGGACCTTACACAATTGACTTGAAACATTGCTTGGAAAATGGTAACTTTGTAAATGGAAACGCACTTTTGGTTGATGAACAAAGAAACCATAGTGATTGGTTCAAATACGTTAAAAAATTAGTTGATAATCCTAATATGGCTTTTGATATGGGACAAAGACTATATGAAACAGTAAAAGATATTTACGATTTGAATCAAGTTACCAAAACAAGGGCAGAATGGTATAAAACTTTAATATAATGATTAACACACCTCTAACAAAACTTTTGTTCTTAGACATTGAAACCGTCGGAACCGAAAAGGATTTTTTCCATTTCACAAAAAATTACCCAAGAATATCTGAATTTTTTATTAAAAACAGATCTTGGTTAGATAAACGATATCCTGAACATCAGGAATCAACGATTGAAGAATTATATCTTAGTGTTTCAGCACTAATCCCTGAATTTGGAAAAATCGTATGTGTTGCGGCAGGATTTGAAGATCCTAACGGGAACTTTGTTACAAAAATAATTAGTGGTGAGGAAAAACATATCCTGAAAGAAACTCATTCCTTACTTAATAAAGTACAAGGAATGGGTTTTTGGATATGTGGACACAATGTTAAATCATTTGATATTCCATATATCATAAAAAGAAGTTTAATGAATGGCATTAAACCATCAACACTATTACCAACACCCGATACTAAACCTTGGGAAGTAAAAGCGGTGGATACTAAAGAATTTTGGCAATTGGGTAATTATACCTCACTTTGTTCATTAGATCTAATGTGTGCGTCAATGGATGTTGAATCTTCCAAAGATGGTGAAGTAACAGGAAACAATTTACACTTTTCGTATTGGAATACTGATAGTCAAGAAAAAATAAACGAGTACTGCGAAAAAGACATCAAGGTGCTATATCAAGTAGTAAAGAAATTTTATGAGCTTAAATAATGAAGAAAACTTCCAAGATGATTTTAATTTGGAAGACGATGAAGAATTTATTCAAATTCAACAAGAACTTGCCGATCTTTTAGAGAGGTTACAAAAAGGTGAAAAACTAGATTTATTAGATGGTGATAACCCATTCGATATGTTGGATTCATTAAATCAAGGTGATTTGGAGAAAATCCCATTGGGGTATGAATTTTTAGTTAATAATGAGGAACTAAAGACACAAATATTACCAAGATATAATTATCACACTGATTCAGGTTTTGATTTATTTAATGCTGGTCCTCACATAACAATTGAACCTTTTGGAAGATCTTTGGTGTCCACAGGAATCAAATTGGATATTCCTGTAAATTGTGAAATACAAGTTAGACCAAAAAGTGGTTTAGCATTGAAACAAGGTTTAACTGTTTTAAACACACCAGGGACAATAGATCAAGGTTATACTGGAGAAATCCAAGTTATACTATTCAATACAACTAATAATTTAGTTTCTATCCCAACAGGAATGAAAATAGCACAAGCGGTTCTCTGTCCTGTATTCCAAGGGGTAACAGTTGATTTAGTTGAGAAGTTGGTTAATGATGGTGAAAGGTCTGATAATGGTTTTGGAAGTACAGGAATATGATTACAATAGGATATAGTACAAGAAGTCATAAACCTGAATTTATTGAGTATTTGAGGGGTGTCGCAGGACACCCAAAAGTACAAATTATTGAAAAAATAAATAATGGTGAAAGATCTTTGAATCATGTTTATAATGAAATTATAAACGAAGCTGAATTTGATATTGTTGTGTTATGTCATGATGACATTTATTTTGACTCTAAAAGTTTCGCAAAAAAAGTAGAAAAACATTTTTCTAAATCAGATTTTGGAATATTAGGGGTTGCAGGAACTACAGAAATACCAAAATCAGGTATGTGGTGGGAAAATAGGAAAAAAATGTGTGGTATTGTAAATCATGAACACAATGGTAATAAATGGGAAAGTAAGTATTGTGACGATATTAACAATCAAATTAAGTCGGTATGTCTTATTGACGGATTATTCATCGCATTACATAAAAAAAGAATAAAAAAATACTTTAATGAAGAACTAAATGGATTTCATTTTTATGATGTTTATTTTAGTTTTATGAATTTTAATTTGGGTGTTAAAATAGGTGTAATTTTTGACGTAAGAATAACTCACTTATCGATTGGGATGACAAACGAATCTTGGGAAACAAATAAACAAAAGTTTTCAAAGGAAAATGAACAATTATTACCAATATCATCAAAACCTCATTCAGAAGAAAAATTGAAATTAATGGTTTCTTTCACTAGTCAAAATTGTACTAATGAAAAAGAAAATTATATAATTAAACTTTGTACATCTTTGAAAAATAATGGTCATGAGGTAAACATATTAACAGAACATTCTTCTATACTATCATTAATTCTTAAAAAGAAAGGATTTAAGTGTTTTCCTATTACTGAACCACCAGGTTTTAAATTAGGGGATGGTAAATTTTCAGTACAAACACCAGGAGGTCTTGTGTTATCTAAAATCAATGAACTTTACCCGATAAAAGAAGTGACTTATGATTATATAATTTGTTTTGATACTATGATATCAAAATATATTAACACAATTTACAATCAAATTGATAAAATTCAAATTGTTACAAACTTTAATAAAAGTGAAAATAAGTTTGATCCTAACTCAGTAACAAAATTTATAGTTGATGATATAAACACAAAAGAGTATTTGTCTGAAGTTTATGAAATAGATTATAAAATATCGGTAGGAGACATAATCGATGATTATAAAATAATTTATAATGATTAAAATTTTAACAGGGTGGTCCAATGAGGGTGGATCAACAACAGCTTTTATAAATTTAACTAATGAGTTTAATAATCGAGGTATTGATTGTATTTTATATGGCCCACATGATTGGCATTTAGATAAATGTAGATCAGATAAGAGTGAAAATTTAATTATGAATAGTGATGATAATCTTATTTTTCACTTTGTATCACTCAATAATAGACCAAACGTTAGAAAATCTATTTTATCTTGTCATGAAACAAATGTTTATGAGGTATCTAAGGTTAGAAAATTTTGGGATGAAGTGGTTTTTGTAACAAAAGATCAACAATCTTATCATAAAGATTACAATGGTCCATTCAGAATTATCCCTAATGTTATGGAAAAAATTGTAACTGAAAAAAAAAGTGAACTAGATAAAATTGCCGCAATAATAGGATCAATAGATCCAAATAAACAAACACACGTATCAATATATAGAGCACTTAAAGATAAGTGTGATAAAATATTAATTTTTGGTAAAATAACCGATGATAATTATTTTAACACATTAGTTAAACCTCTATTAAATGATAAAATCCAATATATGGGGTTTGTTAATAACAAGAATGAAATTTACGATAATGTTGGTAGGGTTTATTTATCCTCAAAACGAGAGGTAGCACCGTTAGTTAGAGATGAATGTTTAACAACAAATACTAAATTTTTCGGAAACGATATGACAAATGGTAACACTTATAATTTGAATAATGATCAAATAATTGATTTGTGGTGTAATATGTTAAACATTTAATTATGGTCATCGGAAATGGGTTAATGGGTAGGACTTTTTCGTCGTTCACAGAATACGATGAAGTCGTAATTTTTGCATCAGGTGTTTCTAATTCAAAAGAACAAAATGATTATGAATTTGAAAAAGAAACTACATTACTAAACGACACAATATCAAAAAATAAAAACAAGAAACTTATATATTTTAGTACCGTTTTTATTGATAACATCAAATCAAAATATTATACACACAAAAAAAATATGGAAACCATAATTGTGGAGAAATGTCAAAATTACTTAATAGTAAGACTACCACAAGTTGTTGGTTATTCTGGTAACCCAAACAATTTATTTAATTTTTTAAAAAACAAAATAAATTGTGGAGACGAAATCCAAATTGACAAAAGTGCTATAAGATCTTTAATTGATGTTGACGATGTTTATAAAATTGTAACTAATATAATCCCAAAATATTCTAACCAAATATTAAACTTAAAAGGTATTGAAGATGTTTATGTATCGGATATTGTTGAGGAAATGTATAGTACAATCGGTGTAAAAAAAAATGTTCAGTACATAAATAATATTACAAAACCAAACCCTATTAAAAATTCTGATTTAATTGACATTATAATAAAAGAATTATATATTAATGAAGAAGGATATACTAAAAAATTAATAAAAAAATATTGTACTATATGATAGTTTTAACCGGATTTTATAATGCTGAAAAATATGTTCAGAGATCAATTTTATCAATAATGACACAAACTTATCGTGATTTCACTTGTTACATAACATCAGATAAATCAACTGACAATTCTGTAAATCTAATTAAACAATTAATAAAAAACGATTCTAGATTTATCATTGTAGAAGACGATGATATTAAACTATATCAAACGGGTAATTTTGATAGAGTAATTAGAAATAACCCGAACATCAAAGACGATGATATTATTGTTGAGGTTGATGGGGATGACTGGTTACCTGATTCATATGTTTTTGAAAGAATAAAAAAACTTTATGATGATAAAGATGTTTGGATTGCAAATGGAAGTTTTCAATATTCATCAGGACAACCAGGGTTTTCTAGTCCTCAAACAAATTTTGATAATCTAAGAAATTCTGTTTTTACAGCATCACACATAAGAACTTGGAGAGTTTTTCTTTGGAGAAATATAAAAGAAGAGGATTTAAGAGATGAAAACGGAAACTATTGGCAATGGAGCGGGGATCTATGTTTTATGTTCCCGATGTTGGAAATGGCTGGTGAGACACATTATAGATTTATGAAAGATGTCAATTATGTATATAATGCGGAAAATCCAATAAATGAACATAAGGTAGACATTGATATGGTTAATGATCACGCAAAAAAAATTAGATCTAAAGAAAAGTATGAAAGGTTACATAGATGATTAGTTGTAGACTACAAGGTGGATTAGGTAATCAAATGTTTCAAATAGCAACCACACATTCAATGGCTATCGATAATAATGACACCTCATGTTTTGATATTGAAAGTTGTTATACTCCTAACCAAGGGGAAACTGCAACAAAATACAAAAATGTTTTTTTTGAAAATGTGAAAGATTGTAAAGGTTTTAATAGTCAAAAGTTTTTTACTGAGACAGGTTTTATATATCGTGATCTTGAATACTCACCAGGTTTACTTTTAAACGGATCATTTCAGTCGTATAAATATTTCCATCATAATTACAAAGAAATTACCAAAATATTCACAATACCTGAAGATTATAAAAACGAGGTTATAAATGAATTTGGTTGGTTATTGAATTCTGAAAAACCATTAGTTTCCGTACATGTTAGACGTGGTGATTACTTAACTAAACCTGATTATCATTATAACTTACCTAAGAGGTATTATGATAACGCAATTAATTTTCTAGATGGTTGTAATTTCGTTTTCATATCAGATGATATGAATTGGATTAAGGAAAATTTTATTGGTAATAATATTTTTTATTCTGAAAAAAACAATGAAATTTTTGATTTTGTATTAATGTACTTGTGTAAAATAAACATTATAGCAAATAGTTCTTTTTCATGGTGGGCATCTTATTTAAATCATAACAATAAAATAATTTTAGCACCTGACAAATGGTTAGGTATTAACGCACCAGAATATAAATTAGACGATTTATATTTGGATGAATGGAAAATAATTGATACACAATAATTATGAAGATACATGCACATATATTATCTTGGAATGAAGAAAAAATTCTTCCATATACTTTAGACCATTATAGTGAGTTCTGTGAAAAAATTTTTATTTATGATAATATGTCGACAGATTCATCGGATGAGATATATAAAAAATATGAAAAAGTGGAAGTTATTAAGTGGGATAGTGGTGATACATTTAACGATTACCAAAATTCACTTATTAAATCATTTAACTATAGGAAAAGAAGTAGAACAGGAGACGTAGATTGGGTAATCTGTTGTGATTGTGATGAATTTCTATACCATCCAAATTTATTAGAAAAACTCAGAGAATATAAAGATAAAGGAATAACTATGCCATTGGTTAATGGGTATGATATGTGTTCTGATGTTTTTCCAGAATACGATGGAACAAAATTAACAGAAAAAGTTAAAACAGGATCCGATGTATATGAACCATTCAGTAAAAAAATAATATTCAATCCACAATTAGATGTGGAGTATGGTATGGGCGCTCATGCTTGTAAGGCACCAAACGCAGTCTTTTCTGAAACTCCTGAATTAAAACTTTTACACTACAAATATCTTGGTAAAAAATATGTTGATGATTTATACGAAAAAAGAAGATCTAGATTATCACAATTTAATCTTTCAAATAATTGTGGAACTCACTATTTTATGATGAAAGAAACGTATGAAAAAATGGACAATATATTAAAAAATGGTTTCAAACCTATTTGATTATTTACTATGATAAAATTATTAAGTATTTTTAAATAAAAAAAATATGAGTCTAAACAAATTAGTTAACGAAATTACAGAATATCTGAAAGAAAATAAACCTAAATACTTATACAATCAAAATTTTATACCCAATCAGAGTAGTGTATTATACTCTGGTCCATTTTGGGATGAAAATGAGATAGTTGCGGCTATAAAATCATTGTTAAATAGTAATTGGTTAGTTTCAGGAGAAAACGTATTTAGATTTGAAAGAGCTTTCGCTAAAAAGTTTGGTGTCAAGTTTGCACATATGGTTAATTCAGGTAGTTCTGCTAATTTGATATTAATTACCGCAGTAAAAAAGTATTTTGGTTGGGAAGATGGTGATGAAGTTATTGTATCACCTGTTGGTTTCCCCACCACAATATCCCCACTTGTTCAAAATAACCTAGTTCCTATTTTTGTTGATATTGAATACAACACATTAAACTTTGATGTACATCAAATTGAATCTAAAATAACTGAAAGAACAAAAGCGATATTTGTTTCACCTGTATTAGGTAATCCACCTGATATTGATTTCTTGAAGGATTTGTGTGAAAAATATAACCTAAAATTATTAGGTGATAGTTGTGATAGTTTAGGAACTAAATGGAAGGGTGAAGATTTAAGTAAAAATTATGTAGCATGGACTACATCCTTTTATCCCGCTCATCACATTACAACAGGTGAAGGAGGTATGGTATGTACTAATGATGAAGAATTGAAGAAACTTTTTGTAAGTTTTTCATGGTGGGGAAGGGCTTGTTACTGCGTTGGGTCATCAAATCTTTTACCTTGTGGTACTTGTAAAAACAGATTTTCAAATTGGTTAGAGTCTTATAACGGTATAATTGATCACAAATATGTTTTTACTAATATGGGTTACAATTTAAAACCTATGGATTTACAAGGTTCTATTGGATTAATCCAATTAGAAAAATTTGATGAGATAGATCAAAAAAGAAAAAATAGTAAAACTAAAGTTGAAGAGATTATTTTAAAATACGTACAAGGTGTTGGAAAAGTTAATTCTTTAGAAGAATCTGACACTTGTTGGTTTGGTACTCCGTTTATATGTGAAAACAAAAAACTGAAGGATAAATTGGTTGCATTCTTAGAAGATAATAAGATTCAAACGAGAAATTATTTTGCGGGTAATATCCTTTATCATCCAGCCTATAAACATTTAGGTAATATAGATGAGTTCCCAAATTCAAATATGGTTTTAGATAAGGTATTCTTTTTAGGGGCTGCTCCTCACTATAATGAGGATGTGTTCAAATATATTGATGAAATTTTTGAAGAGAAATGGACAAATTAAAAATAATTGTCCTTGGTGACGGATTATTAGGTTCTGAAATTGAAAAACAATCTGGATGGGAGGTCTTTTCTAGAAAACGTAAAAACTTTTCTATATCTGACTTCCCTAACCAAATACCTACCGACACCGATATTATAATAAATTGTATTGCAAATACGGATACCTATTCTAAAGATGGTTCTTCCCACTGGAACACTAATGTCTTGTTTGTTGATTATTTAATTGACTATTGTAATAAAAATAATGTGAAATTAGTTCATATATCTTCTGATTATGTATATACCAATTCGGATGAAAATGCAGATGAAACTACAGTACCATTACATTGTAATAATTGGTATGGATATACCAAACTAATATCTGATTCCATCATCCAAGTAAGATCAAAAAATTACTTAGTAATTAGATGTACTCATAAACCAAAACCATTCCCATACGAAAAAGCATGGGACGACCAAGTGGGTAATTTTGATTATGTAGATATAATCTCCAAAAAAATTATTGATTTGGTATTGAAAAATGCTTTTGGGGTATTCAATGTTGGAACCGAAACAAAAACAATTTATGACTTAGCAACTCATACAAAAGTAGTGAAACCAATAAACTCACCAGAATACGTCCCAAAAAACACAACAATGAATGTTAAAAAAATGGAAAATCACCTATCAAAACCTTTTTTTTCAATAGCAATTCCAACATATGGTTATAATGGAAATGGTCAAAAATTTCTTATTGAGAATTTTGAAAAATTAAAGTCACAAACTTATAATGATTTTGAAGTCGTTATTTCAGACCATAGTATTGATGATACTATTAAAGATATTTGTGATCAATACTCCTCAGAACTTAATATAAAATACATTAGGAATGAATTTGGTAGAGGTGTTATATCACCAAATATTAATAACGCGATGAGACATTGTTCTGGGACTTGGATAAAGATTTTATTCCAAGATGATTTTTTATATGATCAATATTCATTAGAACATCAATTTAAATTCATAATTAAAAATTTTAATATGTATTGGTTTGCAACAAAGTTCTATCATAGTAATGATGGTAAAACCTTTTACAGATTATTTTTACCTAAGTGGAATGATTTAGTTTGGACTGGAAATAACACAATTGGGTGTCCGTCGGTAATAACCATTAAAAATGAAAATTTAGAATATTTTGATGAAGGTCTAAACTGGTTAATGGATGTTGAGTTTTATAAACGGGTCTTTGATAAAAAAGGAGAACCTCAAGTCTTAGATGAAATCACTGTTGTAAATCGTACTTGGGGTGATCGGTTAACCGATACAATTACCGAAGACTTAAAGACCAATGAACACATAATTGTTAATAAGAAATATGCTTAAATTAGATAATGTTACCCTAATCGCTTTAACTAGTGTTAGATTAGACCAAACTATCAAAGCCCTTGAATATAGTTGTAAGGGTGTTGAGTTTGGATCAGTAAAAATTGCTTCAGACATTAAACCTAAAAATTTACCATCATTTATAACACATGAATTCACTGAAAAAAGTAGTAATATTGATGAGTGGAATTATAATATAATATATAATTTACCTAAACATGTTGATACCGAATTCGCACTATTGATACATGATAATGGATTTGTTGTTAATCCTGATTCATGGAGAGATGAGTTTTTAGAATATGATTATATTGGTGCACCTTGGCCATTACCAAATGATAATTTCTCATATCGGGATATTAGTGGAAATATTATACGACAGGGTAATAGTGTCTCACTACGAAGTAAAAAACTATTGGATGTACCAATTAATAAAAATTTAGAATGGAAAGCATTTCATGGATTTACTAATGAAGATGGTTTTATTTGTGTTAATTATAGACACGAATATTTAGATTCAGGTTGTAAATTTGCAGATATTGATGTTGCTAAATATTTTTCACATGAATCTATGATTCCTGAAATTGCTGGTATCAAACCTTTTGCTTTTCATAACTATATAGGTAGTAATAATCAATATCCTAAATTTTAGGATTATAATATTGTTTACATATAAACAGAATAATTTATTTTTATAAAAAAAAACAAAATGGAAAAATTAATAAAAACAAACGCATTGTTGGTGCTTAGCGATTATAATTGGTTACCTAATGATATAGAAAATTCATGGGTAACAAAATATACTGATAATTATTTAATTCTTGACAGATTTCATCGATTCAAAGAATCGGATAAAATTAAGTGGCAAGATAATCTTGGTCAAAATGTGTATGATATTTTTGATTTTATTTATAAAAATTATGAAAATCTACCTGAAATTACGATTTTTTGTAGAGCAGCATTTTTGAATCCAAAAGATGACGGAATTGTTAGATATGATGAAAATGGAAAAAGATTATCCACAGGAAATTGTACTGAAGAAACATTTAATAAAATTTGTAACAATACTGAATTTACTGAAGTTCATGATTTTGGACCAGCCGCCCATGAAAGATATTATGGACAAGTACAACCAGCAAGTAAATTAGATTCAGATGGGTTTGGGTTTTTGGAAATAAATAATAGTTGGTACTTGTTTTCACATAGACCTCAATTTTTCAATTCATTAAATCAACTTTTTGATGAAATATTTGAGGACGCAACCCATCCAGAATATGTACGTTTTGCCCCAGGCGCAAATTATATTATACCTAAAAAAGACATGTTAAAATACAATAAACATTTTTATGAAAAAATGAGAGAGTTTATTGGATGGGACATTATAACGGGAGAAGCTCATATGTTTGAAAGAGCTTTATACACTCTATTCACAAGTAATTTCAAAATAAAATCAAAATATAGTAATTAAACCTTGGAAAATAATAATTTATCCCCGATTTATTTAAGAAATGTGCCACCTCCGGCAGAAACGTTTGATCACGTTAGTTTTTTTAAATTTTTGTTTTCATGGATTAGACCTGAATGTTTTTTAGAATTAGGTGTAAGAGATGGAAGAAATTTTGTAGCGGTTTCAGAATTTTGTAAAAAGGCAATTGCCGTTGATATTATAGCCCAACAAATTAATGGGGTTGACGTTAAATCTGAAATTTTTGAGTATCATACAATGACGACTGACACATATTTTGAGTTGTTAGACAAAGAAACTAAATTTGACGTTGTTTTTATTGACGCAGACCACTCACATGAACAATCCCTTAAAGATTTTTTAAATGTAAAAGATTTAGTAATTGAAGATGGTTTCATTTTTTTCCATGACACTTATCCTTGGGATGAATCTTACTTTGACCCAGGAGCGTGTAATGATGTTTACAAAACGGCTCTTTATATCAAACAAAATTTTATTGACGAGTTTGAAATTGTAACATTACCAATTAATCCAGGTGTTACAATTGTTAAAAAAATGAAAAGAAATAAGCAATTAATTTATTTACCATAATCCCATGAAAAAAAAAATTGCTTTAGTCACCATGGCTAAAGATGAGGATTATTATCTACAAGAGTGGATTGATTATCATCTAAAATTAGGATTTGACGATATTTTTATTTACCAAAATAATTGGAGATTTAAAAATCCAAAACCCCATGAAAATGTCCATTTTATGGAATGGGATGTTGAATCAAAACAACCAATAGATGGTCAAGAAGTATGGGAATGGAATAGACATTCCCAATGTTATAGTAGTTTTGGTAAAGAATATCATAATCAGTATGAATGGGCGGCATTTTTTGATGTTGATTGTTTTTTAGTTCTTAAAGAAACTAATGATGTTAAATCTTTTATAAAAAATTATGACGATATCCCACAATCACAAATTGTTATAAATTTTGTATTTTTTGGAGATAATGGTCTTACAACATTTGATGAAAATAACACAAGTGTTCTAGAAAGATTTACAAAACGATGGGGTGGGGCACATACACATTCTTTTTATTATTTTTTACCAATTTGCAAATTACATGAAGATTTTTGTTGTCACAAAATACATTACGTAAATGGTGATTGGGTAGATGTTGATTACAATGTTGGCTCAGGTATGCCACAAAGTAGAGAGGTGAATTATGATAAAGCCCAACTTAATCATTATTACACTAAAACTTTACCTGAATGGAATTTAAAACTTAATAAAACAAGAGCCGAAGGTGACTGGATGGTAAATCCACCCGAAGGTTTCCAACTTCATAATTTTAATGATGTTGAAGATTTATACGCACTAAATTTTTTTAAAAACAAACAAATATGAAACCAATACATTTAAGAAATGTTCCACCACCAGGTGAAACATTTAATCATCCTGATTTTTTTGAACTTCTTTTTTCATGGATTAGACCTGAAAATTATTTAGAGTTAGGTGTTAGAGATGGGGCAACATTTATAAAAGTTGCAAAACATTGTAAAAATGCAGTCGGAGTAGACCTTTTTCCCGCACCATTTCCTTTAGATGAAAATATGGAATTTAATGTCACATCTACGGATGACTATTTCAATAATTTAAGTGAAAATATCTTTTTTGACGCAGTTTTTATTGACGCTGACCATTCGCACGAACAGTCACTTAAAGATTTTATTAATGTTAAAGACCATGTGATTGAGGATGGGTTTATTTTTTTCCATGACACATACCCATATGACCCTGTATTTTTTGATGTACATGCTTGTAATGATGCTTATAAAACTGCACATTATATAAAAGAAAATTTCATTGACGAATTTGAAATTGTAACACTACCAATAAATCCAGGAGTTACTATTGTTAAAAAAATGAAAAGAAATAAACAATTAATTTATTTACAATAAAATTATGAAGGGGGAAAAAATTTTTATTACAGGAGGAGCCGGTTTTTTAGGTAAAAATTTAATAGAAAAACTATACAGGGATAATGAAATTACAGTTTATTCAAGAGATGAATCTAAACATTATTATTTAAAAAAATATTATCCTAAAGTAAATTTTGTAATAGGTGATGTTAGAAATAAAGATTTATTAATACGAAAAAGTTATGGACATAGTGTTGGTATTTTTGCAGCGTCACTAAAACAAATTGAAGCGTGTAATGATAACTTTGAGGAAGCTAAGTCAATTATTGTTGATGGAGCGATTAATTCAAGGATTGCCGCAGAAACAAATAAATTTAAATCAGGTTGTTTTATTTCATCAGATAAAAGTAGAGCCGCTACAACTATATACGGAGCAATGAAATATGTTGCTGGTGAATCATTTATAGCTAATAGTTCTGAATGTAATCTTACAACTGCAATATATGGTAATGTTACAAATTCAACAGGTTCAATTATCCCTCTAATTTGGGATTTCATTAAAAATAATAAGGAAATTGAATTATATAATCCAAACATGACAAGATTTTTATTAGATGTTGATGATGCGATTGATTTGATTTTAAAAACCGTAAATTATACTAATTGTAATGTTATACCTGTTGCAAAATCTTTCTTGATTAAAGATTTGTTTGACATTTTCAAAGAAAATTTCGGGTTAAAATATAAAATAACTAACGAGAGAACCGGTGAAAAAATTCATGAAATAATGTCTTCATCTGAAGAAATTAGAAGAATGGAATATAGTGTAAAAGACAATTTATATTTACTCTATCCTAATAAAATTATCAATAAAATTAATTTTAGTAATAATGAGTATTCTTCTAAAGATAGCTGTATCACTAAAGAAGAATTATACAATTATTTAAATAGTAAAAATTTTTTCAGATGAAAATCATAATTTTTGGTTCAAATGGTATGTTAGGAACATACCTTACTAAAGTTTTAGGTGAAAAATACTCGGTAGTTTCTTTAACAAGAAATGATATTGATATTACAAAATCTTCTGAAACAGAAATTTTAAATTTTTTAGAAAAAAATGTTACAAAAGATGACATTATAATAAACTCATCAGGTATCATTAAGCAAAGAAAATATGAAATTTGTGATATGATCCAAGTTAACAGTCAGTTTCCAAATTATTTAAGTAAATTTAAAAAGATTACTGAATGTAACATAATTCATATTACTACAGATTGTGTTTTTAATGGTTTGAAAGGATATTACGTTGAAAACAATAATCACGACTGTTTTGACGAATATGGAAAAACAAAATCTTTAGGTGAAAACGAATCAATAACTATCATTAGAACTTCAATTATAGGTGAAGAATTACAAAATCAGAAATCATTGGTTGAATGGGTTAAATCACAATCTAATAAAAATATCTTTGGATATACAAATCATTTATGGAATGGTGTAACTTGTTTAGAATTGTCAAAATATATTGATGATATTATTTCTACAAATAATTTTTGGGTTGGTGTTAGACATGTTTTTTCCCCAACTATAGTATCTAAATTTGAATTAGTTAATATGATTAATAAAATCTATGATTTAAATATTAAAATTGAACCTAAAGAAACTGATGAAAAATGTTTTAGAAATTTATCAACTAATTTTACAAATCCAATAAAAAAAGAATTGTTTGAACAAATAACTGAAATGAAAAATTTTAATTTGAAATGATAACAACAAATTTAACAGGTAACCTAGGAAATCATATGTGGCAATATGCTGTATGTAGGACTGTTGCCGAAAAACTAGGATATAGATGGGGTATTAACCCATCACCAACACATGATTATCATTCTGGTATGAATCAAATGTATTTCATGGATGTTTATTTTGGTGATCCTATTGAGAACATTCAAAATAATTTTTATGAAAAATGGATTACTTATTTAGGGGTTGGTGAAACTATTAATATTACACCACTTGATAAAAATATTTGGGGAATTTCAGATAATACCCATATTTGGGGAGATAATGGGGCTTTCGGAGCCATCCTTCAGAGTGAAAAATATTTTGATGGATATGAGACTAACGTTAAAAGTTGGTTTAAAATTAAAAACGAATACGAAATCAATTATAACAATAAATTGAAAGAGTTGGGTATTGAGTTAGATGATAATACTTGTGTGATTAATTTTAGAGGTGGTGAGTATAGAAACATACCACAAGTTTTATGTCGTAGAGAATATTGGAGAAGTTCAATTGAATCCATGTTAAAATTAAATCCTAATATGAGATTCATTGGGATATCTGATGATCCAGAATTTGCGAATAGTTTTATGCCATTCCAAATACCTTTTTATCATATAGATATCGGTTTTGACTTTTATGTAATTAATAAATCAAAATGGGTTATTTTATCTAATTCAACATTTGGTTGGTGGGCTGCGTGGTTAAATGATTGTAGTAATAAGATTATTGCTCCGAAATATTGGGCATCACACAATAATAGTAATGGATATTGGTCTGTAGGGGAGAGTTATACTAAAGGGTTTGAATATATGGGTAGAGATGGTAAATTATATGATTATGATAGTTGTAAAAATGAATCTGAAAGATATAATAGGGATAATAATATAGTTTATGGGTAAATTAACAATCATATCAATTTTTGATTTAAATGAAGATTTTATTAAATTACAATATAATAGTATAAAAAAAAATATTAAATGTGATCATGAATATATCATATTTAATAATGCTAAAGAAAATACTCAGAAAGAAAAAATTCAAAAAATTTGTGATGAACTACAAATTGAGTGTATTGATTTAATCTCAGGTAATGGTGGTCCGTCTGATATTGCTGGAATAGCGTTAAATAACGCATTTCTTTATTTAAAAGAAAAAGAATATGTCTTTAAGATTGATTCTGATATGTTTTTCATAAATGACGTTGATTTATTGTCGTATATTGATAAATACGATATAATCTACATACCAAATACGGATAATACCATTATTTGGTCGGGAGTTTTTGGATTCAGTAATAAAATATTAAACAATAAATTAAATTTTCTACCAGTTAGAACCATAGGTGATACTTTTTGTGAGAGTAAAAAACTATTAGAAAATAAAGATTACAGTAGATTCAAATTTGAATTGTTTAATTTAATTGACTATAGAGAATCAGAACTAATAACAAATTATAACACAGATTGTGTAATTAATTACTTACCTGATGGTGAGATATCACATATTGAAAAACCACATTATTTAGAAATGTTTGACTTATCAAATAATTTTACAACCTACAAAAGGATGTATAAAATGTTATCCGAGTCTTGTTTTCCTGAACCATTTGTCGTAGATTTAATTATGATAAATAATAAAGATTTCATTTTTCATTTTAAGTCAGGAAATTGGTCAACATCATTAACTGAACAATTTATTAATGATAAAAAAGAAGGTTTAAAAAAATTATTAAAAAAATATGAAAGTTTATGATAGTTTCTTATTCTTTAATGAACTTGATTTATTAGAGATTAGACTAAATATGGTTTATCCGGTGGTTGATCATATTATTATTAGTGAATGTGATACCACGTTCTCAGGTTTAAAAAAACCATTTTACTTTGAAGAAAATAAGACACAGTTTGAGCCGTTTTTAGATAAAATTATACATATAAAACATATTAATGTTGATGATATTAATTTAGTTGAGACAAATTATCCTGATAAGGATAATCCTATGTTTCAAGAAATTATCACACATTATAAGAGAAATATTCCTGAGTTTGGTGGATTACCTAATTGGTATAGAGATTTTTTACACCGAGAATTAGTAAAGATGGGTATGACAAATTGTGATGATGAGGATATTATCATTTTTAGTGATTTAGATGAAATACCAAACCCTGAAAAGATTACAGAAATTTTGAACACTATGGATTTGGATAAGAATTATTGCTTACTAGGTGATTGTCATAATTTTTATGTAAATAATGTTTGTCATACTAATTGGTATGGACCTGTAATCACTAAGTTTAAAAACATAAGAGGTAAATCAATCGGAGAATTTAGATTACAAAGGTATAATTTTGAATTAATTCAGGACGCATCGTGGCATTTAAGTTTTGTTGGTGGGTCTGAGAGAATTAGAACTAAAATAGTTAGTTGGGGACATCAAGAATTTAATAACACGAGTATTTTAAATGGGGTTGATAGTAAATTATCAAATAATAGTGACCTGTTCAATAGAACAAACAATACGTATAACGATTCAATGCAAACATTCTTCTTTGAGAAAATGAAACCGATTGATATTAATGGTTATTATCCTGAAAATATTGTTAGACTGATTGAAGATAAGTTTCCTTATTTAGTTAAAAAATAAAAATATGAAAAAAATAGTAGTAATTGGTGGTTTAGGATATATTGGTACTGAACTTTGTAAACTTTTATCGGGTGAGTCTTGGTACTACAACATCATCGTATATGACAACAGATTCATGTCCGACAAAGTAAAACAGATTAGGGAATGGGGAATGGATTTTATCCAAGGTTCTATTTTAGACGAAACTCTTTTATCTAGTGTTTTAGAAAATGCAGATATAATTTATCATTTAGCAGGTATTACTGACGTGGCTTATACTAAAACCGAAAGTAATAAAGATAAAGATGATGAGATAAAAAGAGTTGGTATTGATGGAACACGTAATGTTATCAAATATAGTCCTACCAAATCTAAGATAATCTTTCCTTCAACTCACGTAGTTTATGAAGGGTTTGAAACGGCCATGTTTGATTTAGATGAATCAGTTGAGACAACTCCTGTATTAACATATTCAACAGGTAAGGATATTTCCGAAAAAGATTTATTTTATTCTGATAAAAATTTCATAGTAGTTAGGTTATCATCAGTATATGGTTTATCAAGTGATACTATGAGAACCAATATCATGCCTAATCTATTTTCAAAAATAACCTCTCAAAATGGTATTATAAAATTATTTTCAGGTGGAGTACAAATTAAAAGTTTAGTTTCAGTATTTGATGTGGTTAGAGTAATGAAATTTTTATCTGAGTCCAAATACAACAGAGAAATTTTCCATATTTCCAAAGAAAATGTTACAATAAAGGATGTTGCGGAGATTTGTAAAAAAATAAACCCAAACGTCACTGTAATTGAGACTGAGGATGAAATACCAAATTTGGGATATACTATCTCAAATAAAAAAATACTATCAACTGGTTTTGAATTTAAATATGATTTAGAAAACTGTATTAAAGATATGATCCTTGCTTGGTCTGAAAAGTCGTTACCTGAAGATTTAGAATATAAGATTAAGGGTGGTAAAGAGTTTATTGATGACCGAGGTAAAATATCAAACTATGAACTAACCGAACCAATTAATTTAATTGGGTATATTGAATCTAAAAAAGGTACTGTTAGAGCCAACCACTATCATCCAGTACAAGAACAAAAATGTCTTTTAATTAAAGGGAAATATGTTAGTGTGATTAAAGATTTAATGAATGAGGATTCAAAATTAGAAACAAGAATAATCAATGAAGGAGATATTGCCGTTATTAAACCTAACGTTGCACATACTATGGTGTTTCTTGAAGACTCTATTTTTCTTAATTTAGTTAGAGGTGAGAGAGAACATGAAAATTATGGAATAACTCACACAATCCCATATACACTAGTTGATGAACAAATGAGACAGGATATTATCTCAAACTACTCATCTAATTGTCGTTCTTGTGGTAATCAAGAATTAATGGATGTTGTTAGTCTAGGGTTATCCCCATTGGCTAATAATTTATTAGATAGTAAAGATTCTAGCTGTGAGACATATCCATTAGAAATGAAATATTGTCCAAATTGTCATAACTGTCAATTATCATATATTGTTGAGCCGTCAAAAATGTTTGACAATTATCTATATGTATCATCAACAACCGATTCATTTAAAAAACATTTTCAAAACGCGTCGTCTAAATACGTTGATATTTTTAACTTAAATGAAAAAAGTTTAGTATTAGATATAGGAAGTAATGATGGTATTGCTTTAAAACCATTTAAGGATTTAGGGATTGGGGTTATCGGGGTAGAACCCGCTAAAAATCTATCAAAACTAGCCAATGATAATGGTATTGAAACTATAAATTCATACTTTGACGAATCAATAGTTCAAGAAATATTAAAAAATAAGGGAACTTGTGATATTGTTACAGCATCTAATGTTTTTGCACATTCAGATAAATTAAAAGATATTACTGAAAATGTTTTTAAACTATTAAAGGATGATGGTTCATTTATTATTGAGGTACAATATTTGTTAAATACTATAACTGATTTAACGTTTGATAACATTTACCATGAACACGTCAATTATTGGTCATTCACATCAATATTTAATTTTTTCAGAAATATGGGTTTAATGGTTTATGATGTTGAGTGGATAAATACTCATGGTGGTTCTATACGTGTATATGTTACAAAGGACATTAAGGTTACTGAAGTAAGTAAAAATGTTCAGAATTTCTTAAACCGTGAAAAAGAAAACGGATTATTAGATTATAATACCTATAAAGATTTCGGTAAAAAAATAAACACTTTAAGGTCAAACGTTATTAACAATTTCAAGAGACTAAAACAAAAATATAACATTATAGCTGGTTATGGATCACCCGCTAAAGCAACAACATCATTAAATTTCTTCAATATTAATCATAATTACATTGATTATATTATTGAGGATAATTCATTGAAAATAGGTAAGTATATACCTGGTGTTAATATACCGATTAAAGATAAGAATTATACTTATGAGAATTTACCAGGTATTGTAGTTGTTTTGGCTTGGAACTTCTTTGAAGAAATCGTTAAGAACAACGAACATTTAATAAAAATGGGAGTTAAATTTATAAACATAAAAGATTTACAAAATCCAAATTTTGAATTATGAAAATTTCTGAATTTTTAGAAAAAAATAAACAAGAATTTAAACCTTGGTTAGAGGATAATGACCAAGGAATGGTTGAATTAAAAATTTTAAAATATCTGACCGATATTGAAAATGGTGTATTTGTTGAAGCGGGGGCTCACGACGGCTTATTTCAATCAAATACCAAAATACTTGAAGATTTGGGATGGAGAGGTGTGTTAATTGAACCTTCTGAAAGTGCCTACCAACAATGTATAAATAATAGAAAGTGTATTGTGGAACACGCAGCATTAGTTCCCTTTGATTTTCCTTATGATAAAATCAGAGGGAATTTTGATGGGACCCCTCGTTCATCAGTCTTTGATGGGACAATGTATACAGTACCAGCCAAAACCCTTGATTCTATCTTAAAATCACATAACATAACAGAAGTTGATTTACTAACGTTAGACGTTGAGGGGTTTGAATTACAGGTTCTCAATGGTGTTAATTTTAATGACATTAATTTTAAATTTATGTTAATTGAGGTTAATTCTAATTCTTATAGTTTAGAAACTTTAGAAAATTTCTTATTAGAAAAAGGTTATGTCAAGATTGCAAACATCTCAAACTTTACTTTTGAGAATACACCAGGATGGCCTGGGACACATCAAGATTATTTATTCAAAAAAATATGAAATTATTAGACCCAACAATTATTAGAGATTTAGTTGATTATTCTTTTGGGGATCAATCAAGTAATGTTCATAACTTATGGGATGGATATATGAACAAAGCAAACTCAACAAATCAAGATTTTCTATCTAAGTGTGAAATATTCAAAAACAATAAATCAGTTATGACTCTTTTCATTGATAATATTAGATTATATAAAAGAGAAGGGATTAAATACACCAAGATTGAATTATCAAATGAGTCTTCAAAACAATATAAAGACAATAGAGTAAAAGAGTTGGGTGATCAAGATTTGTTATTTCTTTGTTCTACAATACCTGATGTTAAATTTATTATTTTCACAGGTTTTGAAGATACTCAAATAGATGATGAAATCTTTGATAAAATCCCTGAAAATGTTTTAGCGGTTTATGCGTCCAACTCAATATCACATGGAGGTAAAGTAATTCCAATACCTTACGGAATACAAAGAAAACTTAATCCGTATGATATGAGACAAGATATCTTAAGTAATAATATTAATTCTAAGATTAATCCTGAGAAACTACTCTATATTAACCATAATGTTAATACTAATCCGGAAAGAATATCCATTAATGAAAGATTCATTAATGAGCCTTGGGTTACAACTGAGACCCCTAAAAGTAGTAATCCTAATGATTACCAAAATTATCTCAATAAAATTAAAAATCATAAATTTATGATTTGTCCTGATGGTAATGCTATAGGTTGTGAATGTCATCGTGATTGGGAAGTAATTTATATGAGAAGAGTACCAATAGTAAAAGACTCTCCTTATTTACGTAAAATTTTTGAGGGTATTCCTGTGTTGTTTGTAAACTCTTTTTTAGATGTTAGTGAAGAACTATTATTAAATAATAATGATTTATATGAATCAATGCAAACTTTTGATTTGAATAGATTAGATTTTAATAAGATTTATTTTGATATTTTAAAAAAATTTTCAGTATGAAAAAATGTTTAATAACAGGTATTAATGGACAGGACGGCTCATACCTTTCCGAATTTTTATTAAATAAGGGTTACGAGGTTCATGGCACACTTAAAAGAAATTCTGTTTCAGAAAATCAAACTTCAAGATTAGAAAATATATATGATCAGGTTAAGTTACATTATGGTGACTTAACTGATATGTCATCACTTATATCTGTAATACAGAAAGTAATGCCGGATGAAATATATAACTTAGCTGCACAATCACACGTTAGAATATCATTTGATCAACAATTATACACTGCAAATGTAACAGGTATTGGTACTTTGAATTTATTAGAGGCGGTTAAACTTATAAAACCAGATACCAAAATATACCAAGCGTCGTCGTCAGAAATGTTTGGTAACTCGATAGATTCGGACGGATTTCAAAGAGAAACGACACCAATGAACCCTGTATCACCATACGGATGTGCTAAAGTATTCAGTTATAACATTTGTCGTAACTATAGAAACTCTTATGGAATGTTCATTTCAAATGGGATTTTGTTTAATCACGAATCACCAAGACGAGGGACTAACTTTGTAACAAATAAGGTATGTAAAGAAGCGGTTAAAATTAAATTGGGAATATCTAACGAATTAAAACTTGGTAATCTTGACGCAACTAGAGATTGGGGACATGCAAAAGATTATGTTAAAGCTATGTGGGAAATACTACAACTTGAACAACCCGATGATTTCGTTTGTTCAACAGGAATTTCACATTCAGTTAGAGAACTTTGTCAATATGTTTTTTCTAAGTTAGATTTAAATTGGTCTGATTATGTAAAACAAGATGAAAAATTTTTAAGACCTGAAGAATTGAATGACCTAAAAGGTGATTCGTCTAAATTAAAAAACGCAACAGGTTGGATTCCTGATTATACTTTTGAGAGTATGTTAGATGAAATGATACAATATTGGTTAGAATATTATGGATGATGAAAAATTGTTAATTACCGGAAAAGGTCTTATTGGTTCTGAATTTGTGAATGAACAAAAAATAGGATCTGAATATGATTTAAGAAATAAGTCCGTATCTGATTTAGTTATTAGTCATTATAATCCTGATTATGTTATACACACCGCAGGTAAGGTAGGTGGTTTAGGTGCTAATATGAATATGTTAGGTGAGTTCTTCTATGACAATATTATGATGAACAGTAACATAATTGAAAGTTGTAGAAAATATAATGTAAAAAGACTAATATGTTTTTTATCAACATGTATATTCCCTGACAATGTTGAATACCCCCTAACCGAAGATAAAATCCAATTAGGACCTCCTCACCCATCTAATTTTGGTTATGCTTATGCTAAAAGAATGGTACAGGTTCAAATTGATGCCTATAATAAACAATATGGGACAAAATACTTTTCGGTTATACCTTGTAACGTATATGGACCTAACGATAACTATAATTTGGAAAATGGTCACGTAATTCCTTCCTTAATCCACAAAACATATTTAGCTAAGAAAAACAATACTGATTTAGTAATATGGGGTTCAGGTAACCCATTAAGAGAATTTATATATTCTAAGGACATTGCAAAAATTTGTATGATCCTGATTGAAAAATATAATGAGTCTGAACCGATTATTTTATCCACATCACAAGAAATAACAATACGTGATGTAGTTGAAATGATTGTTGAAATAATTGGATTTGAAGGTAATGTGATATACGATACTTCCAAACCTGATGGACAATATAGAAAACCATCTGACAACTCAAAACTTTTATCTATCATTGGTGATTTTGAATTCACACCATTAAGAACTGGTCTTGAAGAGACTATTGAGTTTTTTGTAAAAAACTATAATATTTTAAGAAAATAATTAAATGACTAGACGCAAATCAAACTTGTCTTTAGAAGAGTCAAAACCTCTATCTAAAAAAGACATCATTAACAAAATTGTTACGAAAAAATCAAAAGATAAGTTTTTAACTGACAATCAAAAAAAATATTACGATACTTTATCTAATAACCAAATAACGATTTGTTCAGGTCCTGCGGGTGTTGGTAAATCATACATCGCGATGAAAGCGGCTGTTGATTTATTGGTTGATCATAACACACCATATGAAAAAATTATCATTGTTAGACCAGCGGTTGAAGCTGAGGAAAAATTGGGAGCACTTCCAGGTAACCTTGAAGAAAAATTGGATCCTTACATCTTTCCATCATATTACTTATTAAGTAAAATTATTGGTAAAGACGCTAAAGAAAAATTGGTAGAGAATGAGGTTGTTGAGGTGTTTGCTTTGGCATACATGAGAGGGATGAATATTGACAACTCAATCTTGATCTTTGAGGAAGGCCAAAACGCAACTCCTAAACAGATGAAACTACTAATGACACGTATTGGGTATAATAGTAAATTTTTCATCTCAGGTGACTTAGAACAGACCGACAGGTATAAAGAAAAAACACAATCGGGGTTATATGACGCTCTTCAAAGATTTAATGATATTAACGATATTGGTATTTTTGAATTTTCAAATGAAGATGTTGTTAGAAATCCACTTATTTCTAAAATATTAAAAAAATACGAAGAATGAGAATTGGTATTGATGTGAATGGTGTACTTAGAGACACAATTGGTAAGTTTAAACAAACTTATGAGAAGTTCTTAATAGAAAAATCTGAAATTTTTGAAAACGATGAGTTTGAATATAAAATTACAGAACCTATTGATACCTTAAATTTAATGGATCATTTTACTTTTAAGGATGAAGAAGAATATTTGTCTTTTATGTATGATGAATTTCCTATGCAGATTTTTGGTCATGCGGGTTCTACTGAACTTTCAACATTTCACGATTTACAAGAATTTTATTTAGAAAATAGAGATACACACGAAATTACTATTTTCTCACAAGAAAAAGGTAAAACCAAACCGGCAACATTGTTTTTTTTGTCAAAATTTGGTTGTGAGGTTGAATCCGTTAAATTCTATAATCAATCAACGATTGATAAATTATGGGAAGATTATGATTTAATTTTAACAAGTGATCCAGAATTACTTTCAAAAGTTACAATTTTTACTATATTGATAAAATACAATACAGAGTACAATAAAAATAGTAAGATTGCTTGGAACGTAGATACGTTTAAAGAATTTAACGAACTAATTAAAAAAGAAATAAAATGATTGAAGTATTCGGAGAACACTATTTCATCGACATTGATAAAATAGAACAATTCATTAACATACCAAAAACAGAACCTGTTAGTGGTGACACAAATGAACAACATATCAGTGTTGTTAAATACGAAGTAGTTAAAACTATGATTGATGTAATCATGGGTGAAAACGAAGAGTTTGATGATAACTTGGGTCTTAAAAGTGCGAAAGGAGCATCTCTACCTTTCAAATTAGCTTTCAACACAATGCTTAAACATAAATTAATTGAACACTTATAATATGGATCAAAATTTGATTGAAAAAGTAAAATTGTCCGTTTCGAACATCGAGTCTAAAAAATTCAGAATTTACTTCTTTGTTCAGGACACAAAAGGAAATGCAAAAGCTTCCTTATCATACATTTATCGTATGGCAATGTCTTTAAAAACTGCGGGGTATAATCCGATAATGTTACACGAAAAACCAGATTACATTAAAGTTGGTGAGTGGTTGGGGTCTGAGTTTGATGAACTTGAACACCAATCTGTTGAGGGTCAAAATTTGGCAATCGCACCTGAAGATATTTTAGTTATTCCTGAAATATTTGGATATGTAATGGAACAAGTATCAAATCTTCCTTGTGGTAAAATTGTCTTATGTCAGGCTTACGACCACGTATTTGAAACTTTATCACCTGGTGCTACTTGGAATCAATACGGATTTTTAAAGTGTATCGTTACGTCTGAAAACATGAAAAATTATATGGATGACATAATGAAAAATATTTCATATTCAATAATTGAACCAGCGATTTCTAAACACTTTGTTAAAGACAAATATCCTGCAAAACCAATTGTTGCCGTTCATTCAAGAGAACAACGAGATGGTCTTAACTTTATTAAACAATTTTATTTGAAATTTCCACAATTCAGATGGGTAACTTTCAGAGATATGAGAGGAATGTCAGAAGAACAAATGGCAAACACACTTAAAGATTGTTTTGTGTCAGTATGGATTGATCCCACAAGTTCTTTCGGAACATATCCTTTAGAGTCTATGAAAATGGGTGTACCTGTAATTGGTAAAACACCAAATTTGAAACACGAATGGATGAAACAAGAAAACGGAGTTTGGGTTGAAAATCAGTTGGATATGACTAATGTTCTTGCTAATTATTTACAGAACTGGTTGGAAGACAACATTAATTCTGAACTATATACTAGTGGGATTGAAACAGCTGAAACATTTGGTAATTATGAAAAATTTTCAAACGAAGTAGTTACCTTATTTAGTGACTTCGCAAATAAACGTAAAGACGTATTTACTCAACAATTAAACAATCAATAATATGGAAAATAAATTTGACGTATCAGTAATATTACCAATTAAGTCTTCTAAAGCTAAAGATTTTGAATCTTACTTTGAGAAATCAATAAACTCATTGAAATTACAAAAGGTTTCATTAAATGAAGTAATCATCGTACCAACAAAAGAAGAATCTCTGAATACTTTTTTAAAGTCGTACGATTTTGGAGACCTAAATGTTAAAGTAATCCCGTTTGAAGGTGATCCTAATTTTTCTTCACAGGTAAATTTTGGTGTTGAGAGTTCAACATCTAAATGGGTATCAATTTTAGAATTTGATGATGAATATGCAACAATTTGGTTTGATAATGTAAAGAAATATGATGATATCTATTTAGATGAAGTAGATGCTTATCTTCCAATAGTTGTTGATGTTGATAGTAAAGGTGTTTTTGCTGGATTTACAAATGAAGCTACTTTTGCAGCAGGATTTACAACTGAAATCGGATATCTGACAAATGATATGTTACATGACTATCAAAACTTCCAAAGTTCAGGAATGGTTATGAAAAGAGAACAATTCTTGGAATTTGGTGGTATGAAACCATCAATGAAGTTAACATTTGTGTATGAATTCCTTTTAAGAATGACTTATAATTCTGTTAAAATTATGACAATTCCAAGAATGGGTTACAAACATGAAAATCTAAGAGAGGGTTCAATTTTTTGGAATTACAAATTTGGTGAAGATAAGATTGTTGACGACGAGGTTAGGTTTTGGTTAAATACAGCAAAGAAAGAATATTTCTTTAATCAAGATAGAAACATAAAATACGAATCAGTGTCTTGATGTTATCAGCCTCAACTGAAGAAACAACAATACAATTCAGAAGAAAGGGTAGAAAAACACTCAAAGATAATTATTTTGACGTAAAAGAAGAGATGGCGGTTAGAATGTTTTTAACCGCCACCACTTTTAATGAAAGAAACAAAATATATAATGAGTATCTAAGACATCCTTTGGATAAGATGATATCTTCAATAATTAGAAGGTATAAATTGTATCGAAAAGATATGAATTTTGATGAGATTCATATTGATACACATTCTTTTCTTATGACCAAAATTGAAAAGTTTTCACCATCAAAGGAGAAAAAAGCATATTCATATTTTGGAACTATTTGTAAAAATTATTTGATGGGTCAAATAATTAAAGATCAAAAAGATACAAATAGAAAAATATCATATGAGGATATTTCAAGTAATTTAGAGAATAGGCCCGATATGGTTTATTATATAGATAATGATATGATTGAAGCTGAAGATATTATAAACAAGTTCAAAATAGATTTAAGATTATTTATGGATAATAACGAGATGACTCATAGTGAGAGGAAGTTGGGTGAAGCGTTGATTGTTATATTTGACAACTATGAAGAAACATTTCCGAGCTCAGACAATAATAAGTTCAATAAAAACGTAATATTGTTAACTCTTCGTGAAATGACAAATCTATCAACAAAAGAAATTAGATCATCAATCAAAAAATTTAAAAAACTATATGGGAATACTCTTAATGGTATGATTGATTAAAAATAAACACTCTAAATATTTATAGTTATGTCGAAACCAAGAAAAAAAGAGATTAACTTAACAAAAGATTCTGTTTTAGCTCTTCTACAAGAAGTCTATAATGAACTTGTAGAACAAAGAACAACAGCTTTAAGACTACAAAATAAACTTGTAGTAATGTTAAAAACACCTGAAGATATGACGGTGTTAGGTCCTGTTATTGAAAAACAACAAAAAATTATAAATGATTGTGTTGATAAAAAACTACAACTAGGTAAATTACAATCTTCATTGTGGGAAAAAACCAACAATACTCAAGAAAATGTTACATTGTCTGAAATAGATGATGAACTTCTACAAAGTTTAATTATGAAGGATGTGGAGAAGGGTAATAATGATACCACATATAAGTTTTAATATTTATGGCACTTAACTTAACAAGCGGATATGAGGATTTAGCGAGTCTAATCCAAGAAACTACCACATACAAGAGGGCGAAAAACGATTATGATGGGTTAATTAGTAAACAAGGAAATAAGTTAAGTGATGTTGCTGACACAGTACAAGGTGGTTATCAAAACGCAATCGGTAAAACCAAAAAATTTGAGGAAGTACAAGGAAATCAAATAGATAAACTTCTTAAAATTGCAGAAAGTTTAGGACCTAATTTACAAAATAAGGCGCAATCATCATTACAACGTCAAATTGATAAAGTTAATTTTTCAGGAGTAACTCAAAATACAAAATTTTCAGGATTAACTAAAAATTTAAATAGTGCTGGTGCATCTACCGTAGATTTTATAAAAAAATCGTTTAAAGAAACAATAGCAAAAATAGAACCACAAGTACAAGAAATTATAAATAAAGAAGTGTTGAGGGCTATTGGGTGTTCACAAAATCAAACATATCCAACAAATAATGAAATATATATAAAGGTTTCAAGTATTGATATATTTGGTAATCTTAAACAAGATCCGAATGATCCTATTGGTAAATTATATTACGAGTTAGGGACAAGTTTTAATAACAATGTGACAAAAAACTATCCGATGAATCGTCAATTAAATCATAGGTTAAATAACCCTGGTTTATCATTCAATAGTGAATATGGATCAGCATACCGAGGCACATCACTACAAGAATTGTTTGATTTCGTTTACACAAAAGTTGGACCAAATGGTGAGACCGGTGATTACTTTAAGATAACACTTAAAGAACGTATTCCATCAGTTTCTGATTTTGGTAGTTATGGGACTTCAGGATTTACACAAACCGTTCAATCGGTTGAAAGATTTATTGTTGATTATTATAAGAAAATAAGGATTGCTGAAAGTAGGAAAGTATTTTCTGAAGTTATGAATATTCTAACCAATACATTAACAATTGGCCAAAACCCCGATACTAATTACATAACAAATGAAAAACTATTCGGTAAAATTATTCAACGAATATTTGGACAATGTCAGGATAATACCTCAGAAATTGGTGTCAGTGGAATTGCAAAAATCTCCGTTGGTGATGAATTTGATGAGACTTTTTTTGAATTAACACCTGAAGATAATATTGAGATTGAAAAAGAAATATCGAATATACAAAGGGGTGTGGTTCAATTTGAAGGTTGTGGTGCTGAGGATTTTCCTGTCGATTCTACCTCAATAGTTAATTCATTATTAAAAATGAATGATGCAACAACAACAAGTGAAGAGATTGAATTGTCCGATCAATCTGAGGATGCTGCTCTTGAACAATGGAAACTATTATATCCGAAATTCCCTGTAATATCTTGGAGAAAGGGTATTATTAAATCATTAGTACAAGCATTATGTCGTGTTGTGTTTTCACCTAAAGCAATATTTCCACTGATGATTATGTTAAAAGCGTTAGGTAATAACGTATCAGATACTGTGGAAGATGTTAGAACCTTTATGACTAAATTTAGATTATTGGTTACTAATATATCGGGTAAACTTTTTTCTTTATTTGTTAAAGAACTATATAAAATAATCTCAAGAGATATCAAAAAACTTTTAGGTTCTATTGTAACGGATTTATTAAAAGAAAAGATTGATAAGAGATACGCTATTTATGTTTCGTTATTACAGGCGGGTTTTGAGATTAGGGATACTATTAGAGATTTTCGAAGATGTAAGAGTGTTATTGATAATCTTATTAGATTGTTTAAAATAATAGATAAAGTAACAAAACCTTATCGTTTACCTCTTTTAGCCTTAGACCAAGCAGCTCTAAGACCTGGTGTTAGTGCTACTCGTGCGTTTATGAAAAATATTGGTATAATGCAAGAACTTGGATTACCTACAGGTAATTTACCTGATGGTTCACCAAATCTTGATTTAGTTTCACAATTTGCCAATATTAAAGCAATGTATAAAGAACAAGATGAAAATGGTCAGGTAGAGATATCTTTAAATAAACTAGTATTACCCGTAGCAGTTCCAGGTTTGGCAGGACCCGGAACAGCTTCAGGAGCGGGTGCAAGACTTTTCGGAATACCAAAATGATGAACGAACACAAAATACAAGATCTTTTACCAAAGTTGGGTGAACAATCAAACTCAGCGTTGATTGAAATGATGGATTTTTTACAAAATGACTTTGATGTGACAAAACAAAGAATTGTTGACTTAACGTATCATTTAGATACTATTGAGACGATATACGACAAAATAAATAAAGAATATTCTAAAAGAAATCCATAATGTCAAATTTTTTGAGTCAACCACAATCTAATCTACCTAGAAGAGATATACGAAAATTAATATATCGTGGTACGGTATTGAACAATGTTGATCCAAAAATGTTAGGGAGAATTCGAGTTAATCCTGAATTTTGGACTAAAGAAGATATTGCAACAGCGACCGTTGATTTTAATGAAAAAACTGACATATGGAAAGACAATGACCCTTTTATTTGTTTACCACTATTACCTTTTCATTTGAACGCACCAGTCCCTTCTGTTGGTGATGCGGTTAATATTATATTACAAAATTTAGAAAACCGATTTGAAAAGAGGGGGATGTATTATATTGGAGCTATGTTATCATCTCCGATGTCTGTCGAGAATGAGGTTAAAGAACAATCTGAAAACTTAACAACTTATGGTTCTAATGTCAAAGATACTTATTCTGTAAAAAATCAGGATGGTACATATCCCAATCCTAAAAGTGAGGGTATCTTTCCTGAACCAGATGATGTTGGGTTAGTTGGTAAAGGTACTTCGGATTTAATTATAAAACCGAACGATGTTCTTTTACGTGCTGGTAGAAATTTACCATTTAATATAAATAAAGCCCCTCAAGCAAATCCCAATAGAGCATACGTTCAATTGAGTATGTTTGGTTCCAAAGAAAAATCTGAAGGGTTCGATACGATTGTTAATTTTTCTCAAAATATTCAAAATTTAAAATATGTTGTTGAGTGGTTAATTACTAATCCTGATAATCCTGCGGGTGTTTTTACTGGAACAATTTATCTATACAAATTAAAACCATCAAGTAATACATTATCCACTAATTTTAAATTAACAACAAATTTAGAAACTGAAAAAAGTTTAATAACCTATAAATCATTTCAGTCTAAATCACTAAATGATACTATTATTTTCATCAATAAATTTATTCAGGATGTAAATTCAGGTACTTTAACACAAGTTATTTCAAAACCAGGAAACACTAATTTATCAACAATAACTATAAATGATCAATTCCCATATGGGTATAGACCATCACCACCTACATATAATTGGATAAACCCTACAAATTTTAATGGTGTTGATAATGTTATAGCGTTTACAAATATCACTCAAATTTATCTTGGTGTTAAGTTTAATAGTGGTGTTAAAAAAACAGGAATTGGTATTGTTGGTTCTAAAGATACTTTTGGATTGAGACCAAAAACAAGTTTAGAGTTTGTTGAGAACAAATCAGCCGAGGTGGTGGAAGATACGTTTGCTTCATTGGGGGCAAATCAGATAGCATTTCTTTCTCACGATTCATCAGTACCTGGTAAGTCTAAAATTAACATGCAAAACAATGTTAAAGGAATTGATGCAACCGAATATCAAAATAATATAGTCCCTAATACATCATCAATGGTTAGGGGTGAAGAATTATTAGAGTTACTTGATTTGATAGTTAGATACCTAATATCTCACGTACACGCATATCACGGACTACCACCAGTACCTGTAGGACAAGATGGAACTTCATCATTAGATGTTCTAACACAACTACAAGAAGCATATCAAAAAGTTTTAAATAAAAATATCAGAATAAATTGATATTTATATGAAAAAGATATGTCAGTTCATTTTTCATACTTTAATAAGAATAACACACTTATAAATGGTTCATATACCAATACAGGAAGAAATCCTGTAACACAATTGTATTTTGGATCACCAAACGACACACTAAACCCTGTTGGTTTCACTAGATTTATCTTTAATTTGGATTTATCTACCCTACAATCAAAGATATCTTCTGGAGTGGTTAATACCTCAAATTTGGTAACACATACTCTTAGAATGACTAATACGTCGTCATTTGATACAGAATTGTTGAACACAACAATGTCTGATACATCTAGACGAGCAACATCGTTCGATTTGTTTTTATTTAGAATAACAGGACAAACTTGGGATGAGGGGGTAGGTTATGATTTTTTAGATACCACGTTATCTAAAACATCCTCAACGGGTCAGTTAACTTTAGATACTTTGGAAACAGATAAGTCATATTCTGATAGACCAAGTAATTGGTTTCAACGAACAACGTTATCAGGGTGGACTTCAGCAGGAATTTATAATAATAGAAATACGGCAACAGGTAGTGGTATAAATTATTCGGCACTTACAATTGTTGATACACAACATTTTGAATTTGGTAATGAAAATATTTCGTTTAATATGACTAACGAAATTAATAGAATATTAACTGGAACAACAACAGGAGTAACAGGTTATGGAATTGCATATTTACCTGATTTTGAAAATATATCAGGTTTAACTGAAAATTATTCTGTAGGTTTTTTCACTAGACACACTCAAACGTTTTATCAACCATTTTTAGAATCAACATACGATGACTTAATTACCGATGATAGAAACTTATTTGTATCTAACAAAACAAATAAACTATACCTTTACGTTTATTCTAATGGGAATTATTATAATTTGAATAATAATCCATTGGTTAATATTTATGACCCTAATGATGATATAGTACCGGGTTTGTCAGCACTTACCACAACTAGAGTTACAAAAGGTATTTATGAAGTCACAATACCACCTATAACCGGATATACAACACCATGTGAATTTAGTGATGTGTGGAGTGGTCTAACAATAGATGGTAATTCCTTAACAAACATTACTAATTATTTTATTTTACAATCATATTCAAACTACTTTGAAATTGGTACTGAAAGTAGAGAACCTACCGAGTATGGATTTGATTTTTACGGGATAAAACAAGATGAAAAAATATTAAATACTGAAATACGTAAAGTCGGTGTGATTGCAAAAAAAGCATACACTTCACAACAGATACTTAATAAAATACAATGTTATTACAGAGTGTTTGTTAGAGAAGGTCAAACTGAAGTACAAGTTCAAGATTGGACTGAAGTTAATAGAACACCAAATGAGCTTTATTTTATATTTGATACCACAGATAAAATACCTAATGAATATTTTATTGATATAAAGATACTTACATCAGGACAAGTTGATATTTATAAAAGAACATTAAAATTTCAAATAGTTAATAGAAAATGATAACAGATAACCAAATCAGAAAAGCTTTGAGGAGACTTCACGAAGCAGAACACTCAACTGAAAGATATATGTTTTTCAGTAATTTACAACAAATAAAAAGACAAGCAGAATTGTTATTAGAACAAGATGAACAAATGATTGAATCCATCTTAAATAACGGACACGATTGGGCTGATGATCATATCACAGTTGCAAAAGAGAATATGGATCAAGTTTTTGATTTCTTTATGAATGAGATTGAAGGTGATGGTGAACAAGATATTGATGATCACTCGTTTCACGATGATATGGTAATGATGGAAGGTCGTAAAAAAACAGGTACTAAATTATGTGCTAGAGGTAAATCAGCCGCTAAGTCTAAATTCAAAGTTTATCCTAGCGCTTATGCTAATGGTTACGGGGTACAAGTATGTAAAGGTGAAATGCCAGGATTAGATGGTAAGAAAAGGTGTTCATCACCTTATTGTTAAAACAAAACCCCCATTTTTTAGTGGGGGTTTTTAGTTTATATCAGGATTTATTATACCAACCAACGTAATACGTTCTACCCTCAATTCTATGATAGTCATATCTACTATCCTCGGTTAACAAACTGTAATCAGAATCTCTGTAATAATCATCGTATACGTCATCCCAATCAATATAATCTCTAATAGAAAGATCTTCTCTTTGTAGATACGAATAAGCATCATCCTCAATATCACTTTTAATAACGGCAAGTAATTCTTCTATCTTTTCATCTAACATACTATGATCAAACCCCACAGGGTTATCCCTAATAGACTCAATTTCGGTTTCAATCTCTTCTATTCTTTCACTATCCTCATTGGGATCTAAATCATTACGTTCGTTTTCCAATTCTTGAATTTCACTTAATTGTTCATCACTAAGAACTAATTCATCCGAATCAAAATAATCGGTCGGGTTGTTTTTAATACTCTCTTCTAAATTTTCTCTTTCGTCGTGCACCACACTATTCCAAACTTGGTACCAATCAATAAAATTTGAAAAATAGTCATCATCATGTCCAGAAAAATCCATTTGTTCAATGTACTCTCTAAGAGCCTTATCCCATTCATCATCAGTACCTGAAAATACAACATCTTTAGAAACATGATAATTCCCTGCTAAAACGGTAAATTCATATAATACACCATAGTAAGAACCAGATTCCTTGGATAAGTTAGCTATCGAGTTCTCATTAAAATATTCAACCTCTTCATCATATTTTGCTATAAAATCCTCAACTCGTTTTTTTTTCTTAGGATCGTTAATGGTCTCGACACGATTTCGTAACTCATCAACTCTCTCAGTGTATTTTTGAAGTCTTTTATATTCATCATACATCTCTTCCCAATTATTATATCCAAAAGTTCCATCATCACAAAGGAAATTATAAGCGGCTAAACGTTCAGGCTCATCAGTAAGGTCACCTGACTCCAAAGACTCTTCAGCCTCGGCTACCATATTATTGTATTTCGCTTCACTATTTTTATGATAACCATAGTCACGGTTAACAGAATAAAATTTTTCTTTAACTTCAGATAAATGTTCAGGATAAAGACCACTTGTCTCCAACCAATTTATAATCCTATCAAGACGTGATATATTTTTTTCGTACTGTTCAGAAGTATGATACCCCCAACCTAAACTTTTATATCCTAACTGTTTCAAAAAACGATCAAAATCCATAAAAAACCTTTATCTAATAAATATCAAAACAATAGTAAAAAAAAAGTTAAAATATTTTTTGGTAATTCAAAAAATACCATTACCTTTGTCTTATCAAATCAAATAAACTATGACAATTAAATCCTACTTCAAAAGAATCGGAATGAGAATGTTTTACCGATTCAAGATTCTTGTTAAACGAGGTATTTGGGAAGATGAACCTGTAAATGGTTCTTCAATTCAAACAAATGCCACAAATATCTGTAGAAGAACAATGCATCTACAAGATTCAGAATTGTTATACGCACCAATGTCACAAAAACGATACATCCGAAACGAAAAGTTAGGTATTTTTATCATCATCAAAGATAAACAAATAGATATCGTAAATCACGTTTATCACTATAACGTTGAGTTATCCAATAAAAATATTGAACGAGTAATCGGAATGTTCGATAGAGAAACAGAACTCAGGAGAACAACCTACGAAAAAGAAATGTTATCACAAATAGGTCACTCATTAGAGACCATTTTAGAACACGTAAAGGGTACCAAATTAACCATCGAATAAATTCAATCTGTATTTTTAATTCATCTGAACCTTTGATTAGAAAAAACTTTTTGGTCTGATGGTTATTTTGCTTGTTCAATTGGTGAAGCGTCACCAAAAACAATCAGAGAATATATTTTAAATCAAGGTTAAAAATATTTTTTCAGAAAAATCGTTTTTTTTTTTTGATAGATATTTATATTAAAAATATAATTATGAAAAAAGTAGTAAGACTAACTGAATCAGATTTGACAAGAATAGTAAAGAGGGTTATATTAGAAAATGAGAATTCAAAAATTAAAGAGTTTGTGGATGTATTTAAACCACTTGGTGTTATGTGGACTCAAAATAAATTTGATGATAAAGCGTATCTATCCCCTTCAATTGAAGTTGGGATTGGTGACAGACTTTCTTTCAACCGAATAAATAGACCTGAAATTAAATGTAAATTAAAAAGGGATGGTAATACTATTCTGTGTCAAGACAAGAATGGAATTACTAACTTTAATTTAACTACAGAATTTGTGAAATTTAAAAAATGGATATCTAACTATGAGTATTAATATAATTGTAAAACACAAAACCACCTTTCATCCCACAAACTAAAGATTTGTGGGTTTTTCGGTGGAGTTATATAAAACAAAAAACGGGACTTAAATCCCGTTTTTTTTATTTCTTAAGTTCAGATAAGAGTGATTGTCTTACCATTATTTTTATATTTTCGGAAATACTCTCATTCTTTTTCTTTGGTTTATAAGAAACCATTTTTGGTTTATTACCCGTACCTGTTTTATTGTGAGTTTTTTCAGCCTTTCGTTTCTGAGCACAAGCAGATTTCTTCTGTGAATCCGACATCTTACTCGCAACACCCACTGCTCTACATTTAGGATAACCACGATCAGACGCCTCAGGTCTACCACATGGTGGATGCTTACCATCAACCTTTCGACATATATTTACCCAAGGACCCTTCGGTTGTTTAGAACCTTTAGGTTTTTTCTTAGTACCAAACCACACAGCCAAATCTTCATTTATTGAATGGGGTTCATTGATATCAAGATCATACGTACCATCCTCACCTTTTTCCCAAACACCAACGATTCTTTTCAAATTATTACGTAAAGTGTTTTTAACTTTTTCATCATTGACAGGATGATCCGAAAACTCAGTAAAAGGTCCTAACTCTTGTTTCTTCCATTTTTTTATACCAATTTCCGCAGGCCCATTATATTCACCAGCCGTTACCGATGTACTTTTTTCAAAAATTAAATCGTATCTTTTATCAACACTCTCGTCGTTTTGTTGGAAATGTGTTGTATGATACTTTTCACTATTTCTTGACATTTTTTCCATTTTATCAGCAACAGACTTACTAACATCTAATGCACCATCTAAACTATCGTAATTTAATTGTGGGTTATCAAAATGAGATATCTCAATATCATATGGATGTAATGTGGTTTTTTTCCATTTTTTTAATCCTAAAGATAACGGCATTGCAAATTGTCCCGCATGACCACCAGTTCCAATTCCCTCATCTAAAACTTTCTTAATAGTTTCCTTTAAACTCATACTGATAAATATCCTTAAAATAAAAAAGGTCAGATTTCTCTAACCTTTTTTATGGTATTCGATTTTCTTATATTTTCATCACTCCACAATGGTTGTAAATTAGATAAACACCAACACTTCATAAACTCATTATCCCCAATTTCATTTATCTCGAATGAAGTTATTGGTAATATATGGTCAACATGCCACTTACCATAATTATCCCACGACATATCACCTGTAAACTTACTCTCTAAATGGTCTATAAGTTGTTGGGGTGAATATTTTAAAACTTCAAAATAATGTCCATTTTTTTCTACATTATTTTCTTTAAGAACCTGATAAATAGCTGTTCTAAAATTGGAGATTAACTTATATAGGGGGTCATTAGCTTTACGAGTTCTTTCGTAATTACGTTTGGTCTTTCGTAATTTATCACGATTCTCTTCTCTCCATTTTTTTTGATATTCATTCCACTTTTCCTTATTTTCTTCATACCATTTTTTATGTTTATCAGATAATTTTTTTTTATTTTTTTCTCTATATTTTTTTTCGGCAACTTTTTTACCCCCTATAAATCGTCTACCGGAAAGGCCTAATTTAGCATTGTTTTCCCTTAAAACTCTTAAAATAACAGGTTTAGATAAACCAGTTTTTTGTGATATTGATTGTGAACCTAATAATTCGTCATTATACATTTTAAGAATATTAATTAATTCTTCTTCAGATGGGATATATTTCTTCATAATAATAAATATAATACATACGACCAAAAAATCAACTATTACTTAAAGAAACAAAAAAAGGTCAGATTTCTCTGACCTTTTGTTAAAAATTAGTTCAATTTATTATCTCAATTCTCTCAAATCGAATGTTCTAACACCATCTACGGTAATTCTGCCATAGAAGCGATTGTTCACCATCTTCTTCGCGTAACGAGTCATGATACCCTTGATAGGAGTAAAGTTAAATGGGTTATACATAGTTGGAGTTAATTGTAGAGGTACATATGGTGCGTAAACGTAACCAGTATCCAATAGAGAAGTACCTTTGTGACCCATCAACACTTGGTTTGCAGGGAAGTAAGGATCTCTATACACTTGATAACGACCCGCTAATGTACCAACTCTTTCAATACCCATGTTGTACTGATCTTGCTCAGGAGCCGCGTTTGATACGTGGAAATACTCCAAATCGTCAAAGATAGCAGATACTTCAGAAGATACAACGATCCAGTTAGCACCACCTCTCAAAGTTGATTTGTGAATTTGAGCAGAGATTTGGTTAATTGCAGTGATAAGAGTTTGATTCCAGTCCTTTTGAGTGTAAGGAGCAAACGAAGTTGAAGAAATTCTCTTCCAACCGTTATAATCCCATCTCAAATTCCAAGCAGCACCTTTTCTAAGGTCACGAAGAATTTCACGGTCAATTTCAGCAGCAACTTGTTCAGATAACAAAGCTGTCAATTCAGCTTCAGCATCGATGTTGTGGAAAGCCGCAACGTCTTGTGCCAATTCAGGAGACCATTGTGCTCTTAATTTTCTTTCAGTTACAGATACTGTTACAGAATCCAACTCGAAAGAAACTTCACCAATTTTATCTTCAAATTCAAGTTCTTGGTAACGTCTGTAAACCGCTCTAAATGATGTGTTAATAGCTGTTTGTGAAGAGAAAGTCACACCTGTGTAACCATCAAGAGAGTTAGCACCAAATGTTGCTGGTGATGTCAAATCAACTTCCAAATAGATAATACCATTTGCTGAAGCGATATTAAAGAATGACCCACCATTACCAGGTGTATTTGTTGACAATGTATTGTTGTTAAAGTTTGTGGTCGTATTAGTACCATATTGAACAATACCTTTACCATATTGTTGTGTAACAACACGGAACAAGTAAGGATTATATTGGTTTGATGAAGTGAATGGGTTACCTGTAGAACCAACGATTCTTAAATCAGATAAGAAACTTTCAGTATCCATTTCTTGACCATCAGGTCCAATCAATTTTCCATCACCAATATTAGAGAAACCTGACATACCAATGATTACTTTTTTGGTATTAGCATCAAAACCATAACCTGAAACCGCTAAATTACCATTACTATCCCAAGCAAATGTTGCAGTGTCCGCAGTTACCAAAAACCAAGGACCTTTTGAATAGTCAAATAAACCTGCAGGATCTAATCCAGGTTCAGTACCTTCATAAAATAAATCATAAAGATTCTTAGAATATGTGTTATTATAGTTACCAGCTCCAACAGTAGTGGTATAACCACCATTTGGATCACCAGGATAGTTACCAGGAGAACCGATTGGTGGGATATGGTTTCCTGACTTAGCACCATTCTCCCAATAATTAGTACCACCAGAATAACCTTGGATTTTAGGTACGAAGTAGAACAATTTACCGATAGGTAAGTTCATCGCTTGTACAGAAACGATATCATTCGCCAACAACTTAGAGAATACACGTCTGATGATTGGAAATACAACTGTCTCAAAAGAACCTGAATCCGCTGTTGTAGTTGATTCGTTAATTAAGAAAGATGCTTGGTTTTCGTATAATTGAGCCATATTTTCTTTTAAGTGGCCGCTCAAACCTTCAAGGAACCCAAGTTTGTTCCATTTGTTAATTGTATCTTCTTTGATAACTTTAAGGTGCTTAAGACCAATGTTACCAACAAGACCGCTTTCTAATAATGCTCCCATTTTAATTTTTATTTAAGGAAATTTATTTTTTTTGTTATTTAATTATTTTAGACATAATGTCTTTCATTCTCAAAAACTGAGGGTTTTCATAAGTCTTAGATTCTACCAAAACATTTGAAGAACCTGTTGAAATTGGTTTTTCAATTTTTTGTTCGATTGACTCATTTACCGCCACAGATTTTGAATTTAATTCATCCTTGATTACTTTATAAACTGACTTAGACTCTTTTAATGTTTCAACAGTATCAAAACGTTTCAAGATATTAATCTTTTCTTGTTTTGTAGTTGAATGTTCAGTAAATAGTCTTGTCGCGTAAGCCAAGTTTGAATTAAAAACTGCAACTTCATTTAATTTATCTCTGAAGATATTTAATGCTTTTCTGTACTCTTCATTTTTAGTTCTTAAAACATCAATTTCACTCTCAAGATTTAAATTTCTGTTGGGTGTAAAACCTTTTCTTAAACCACGTCCACTTTTAGATCCGAACGCATATGTTCTTGAAGCTTCTTTAGTTTCTTTTTTGAAAGGGTTAATTTCTTTTTTAATAGCACCATCTAAGGAACCTTCTTTAAATTCAAATTTTGCCTTACCTAATTTTGCACCAGTACCGATTTTATATTCGTGTTTACCACCCATACGACCTTTATCAAAATCAGATTTTTGGTTTGTTTTGTAATTAAAAGAAGCTTTACCCAATTTAGCACCTTTACCTACAACAGGTTTAGACTCACCCATTTCTTTACTTGTAGATTTCTTTGATGGTTTTGTCATTTTAGATTTACCCATCATGCCCATAGACATTACTGGTTTAATTTTACCCATTGGTTTTTTCATTGACTCATTCATGTAAGATTCTTCTTCATCCATCATATCATCGTCTTCCATTTCAATTTCGTACATAACTTCATCTTCTTCATCCATCATGTCGTCATCTTCCATTTCGTTCATATATGATTCTTCATCCATCATGTCGTCGTCTTCCATTTCAATTTCGTACATAATAGCTTCTTCTTCTTCTTCATCCATCATGTCATCATCTTCCATTTCGTTCATATATGATTCTTCTTCTTCATCATACATTTCACTGAAAAGTTTATCCATAAGATCTTCAGAATCTTCGTCAGAAAAATCAAACTCGTCTTCCATATCCATTTCATCCATTTCGTCTAATTCATCTTCTTCATTCATACGAATAAGGAATTCAGAATCATCTTCGTCATCTTTGATGTTTAAATAATCACCATCTTTAACAACTTGGATTTTATCATTGGGGCCAAGCTTTTTGAAAACTGCCGCAACTTCTTCAGGACTAGCGTTAGTAAGATCCAAAGTTTCAGAATCACTCATATCCATTTCGTCTTCGTCTTCCATATCCATGTCAATTTCAACTTCATCCTCATCTTCCATTTCATCATCACTTTCGTCAGAATCCATTTCGTCTTCGTCTTCCATATCATCCATGTCAACTTCGTCCTCTTCACCTTCGGGTTTATTTTCAGCCTCTACCATCAAAGACTCTTTTACCAATTCAGAGATTTCTTCCTTCATTGTAGAAGCAAGTATTCCTTTTGCATTTTCAGCGATGACTTCTTCCAAACCTTTAATTTGGTTCATCACATCTTCAGCTAATGACTTTTTGTCTGCCATATTAATTATAGTTTTGTATATAAATATATCCAAAAATCAAAAAATCATTATTTTACGTATAAAAACAAAAAACCCCCGACTTTCGCCAAGGGTTAATCCTAAAAACAAAATGAATTAGTCTTTATCAAACACTTCATTGATTTTACTTTCCGATACCGAAGTAATTCTCCATTCATGAGGAAAGCCTTCATATTTTTTAGTTACGATAGCTTCAACATCGGTAACCGAAATTGCGCTAACCAACTTTTCTTCACGAATTTTTTTAATACGACCCGTATTTTCATCAGGCAAATCGTACTGAACTTTTGCAACAAAAAATTTTTCTTCCATAATATATAATTTACTTCCCCAAATAATGAGAAAGTTTTTTCATAAGGTCAAGTGATTTGTTCTCAAATGTTGAAGTATTTTCAGGTTGACCACTACGTTGTACTTTCATTCTGGTTTCCTCATCAAGATTTTCTTCAAAATTAAATCGATCTTCAGGTTTGGTAAATAAATAAGCACCTGGTGTTGATGGGGATGATACCAAATCAAAACAGATTAATTCAAAATCTTTTTGAACTTCATTCTGTTCTCCGACTTTTTTTAATGATCCGACACCTCTTGAGGATATACCCAATGTAACACCTTGTCTTAACAAATTTGCCGCCTGATCTCCCTTAGTAGATACAATACCTCTTTCATGGAAACCTGGTGAGGTTAAAAGTTTAAGTTTACCTAAACAAACATGTCCATCCCACCATATCTCAGTAATTGCGTGTGATACACGATCAAGATCTATTAATGAAGATTCAGGGTGATTTAATTCAGATAATGCAGTTCCCTTATTGATTGCCTTTTTATAGTTTTCAACTTCTCTTTTCAATATTTGTTCAGGATATATTCTACCATTTCTGTTAGGGGTATTATATTTTTGTAAAACAGCATAAAATTCAAATGGTTTAGAATAATCTAACATATTGTTTGATTCTTCCAAAACTTTTCTGTTCATTCTATCTTGTGGGTCAATATATCCAGCATCCCACTCAACTAATATTCCTTTACCTATTTCGTTTGGTCCTAAAATTTTCATAGACATCATTTTGATATAAATATATCAATATTCCATCTGTGGATCTTTTTTTGTTAATGAAAAATTAAAGTCCTTGGAATTTAAGAAACAATCAACGTATATTGCGTCAGAAATGTCTTTAATATTATTCTTAATACTTTGTTCTCTGAAATCCATTATCTGAGTAGTGAATAATGTAATTTCCAAGTTTACAAAACTTTTCTTACCATAAGACAATCCACTTAACTTCACATCCAAATCAACAATAAATGTTTCTTTGAAAATTTTTTTATTGATGGTGTCAATAACAACCTGTTTTATGTTTCTTTCTAAGATTGTGATTTGTTTATTCCATTTTTCAAATTCTTTTTTTGGTAACAACCACGTTTGAAAATTGATGTAAATTGATTTTAATTCTTTTGAATCTACAGTGCCGTACGTAACTCTCGCATTCCTATACCCACTTAATTTAGAAGTTTTTCCCTTCTTCATTATTTAATAATATATTATAAATATTTATTTTTAAATAAATCTTAATACATAAAAGTTAAAAAGTCAAAAATGATAATTATAGACGTAACAAAATTTAAATCATTGGATAAAGCACTTAAACATTATAAGATGAAAGTGATAAAAACCAAACAAATGGATATTCTATATAATAATAGGGAATATGTTAAAAAATCTGTTAAACGAAGAGAAGAGATTATTAATGCTAAATATAAACAAAAAAAGAAGGACTTAGATTAAAGTCCTTCATATAAATTTTGTAATTTTAAATAATTCAACCGATTAAAGGCTTCTTTCTCAACAGAATCGATAGTCTCATTAAGTTTTTGCTTAATCTCATTATCGTTATTTGTTAATATGTAATTCTTTAATTTAATGATGGTATTTTCTTTTAACACATCAAAATCACTTTTTAAGTCAAAATCTTTTTTAGAAAACACTTCATCTAATTGTTCTAAAGCCTCTGGTTCTAAACCATCAATATACTTTTCTAAATTATACTTAACAACATTCTCAATGAAAGGGGTGAAATTATTTTTTGTAACTTCTTTTGATTCTGTCATTATTGACACCAATTCTTTTTTATTTTCAATATTTTCAGTTATCTTTAAAACATCATCATTTAATAAAGAATCCACTTTTTTATATTGATTTTCACAAACAACATCTTTAACCCAATTTTTAAGATCTGTTAAAAACAAATGATTTTTTTTATTCTTAATCGTTTTAATACTTTCTTCCAAATACTCCTTTGCTATATCTGAACTCATTCCTTGTTTTATTGTTAGATTGGAATATAAATAATAACACTCACTAAGCATCTTATTAGAAATTACAACTTTTTTAAAATTGTTAATTTCGGTGTTAAATGTTTGGTTGACGTATGACTCATTAAGTTTTTTCTCAACCTTTGAAAATAATAATCCTAGTTCCATTTTTCTTTTTTATTATAAATACTTTATAAATCCTTTAATAACTTATCAAACTCCTCATTTAGTGTTTCTATCGACTTATTTCCCTTACCTAAGTCAAAATATTCATCAACAGTTATGTTTGACTCAAAAATTAGATTAAATTTTTTATCTATACTTGCGGTTTCTAAACCAGGTTCGGGTGCTCCGGGAGGTGGAGGTGGTGATAACGGTGGTTCACCTCCCATACCTTCAGGTGGTGATGGTGGTGTCTGTGCTTGTGTATCAGATGAAACAGGTCCTTCAGTATATAGTTTATCCAACGTATCAAATAGTCCGGTTTTCTTAATAACATTAGGTGTATTCGTAAGCTCAGTGGATACTGCCTTCTCAATTCTTTGTTGTTGTAAATCCAATTTTATATCTTCATCAGAGAATCCAAGAATATGTTTCTTAGCCCAAGATACTGATGCTGGAGCAATACCCTCAATAGGTGTTACGGTATCTTTATATGCCATCAATTTTTCTTTCCAAACGTCAATCTTTAATAAGTCAGCTTGTGTTGATGGATTTGTTAAACTTAATGTAAAATTAGATAACTCGTCCTCAAATCCCAAAATAAATAAGTGAATGATTGCGATTTTATTAAGTTCTTGTAACATACTTTTTTGAATACGATTAATTGTTCTCGCAAATCTGATATCCAAAAGAGCCAAATCTTTACCATTACCAACAACTTCCTCAAACCCTAAAAACGCTTTTGGGATTCTCAGTGCGGTAACAAGTTTCTTTTGAATGTATTCAATATCAGCAATCTCTGATAAGTTTTGAGCACCTTGTAGTGTATCAATTGGTGAAGCCTGTGCAACATCACGAACGGGGACGAAATAATCCTGATCGACAGCCATTTGATTGTACCTTAAATCAACGTTACCGGTTTGGTCATCAACAATTGGTTGTCTTTTGAACCTATTAGCAAAACGTTGTACGTATGGTTCAATATCAGCATCGTCCATATTACCAACAAAAACTTTAAATACACGTCTTTCTGGTGCTCTAGATGTTCTATAAATTAACATTGCATCCTCGGCCAATATAAGTTGTTTCCAAATCCTTCTAGCCTTTTCAAGCATTGACGTACCATATGGTAACTTCCTATCATCCCCTAATAATCTGAAGTGTGCAATTTCCCAAGTATTAAAATCTAAGTTTTTATTTTTCCAAGCAAATCTCATAGATTTCATTTCAGGGGCACCCTCACCAACTCTTGGTCCCATGTACATACCTCGTTCTAAACGTTCAATTTCAATATTCGGTAATTGGAAATTACCAACAACTCCGTGTTCAGGATCCAATTTCAAATAAACAAAATTATCTCCGTATTTGCAGGTATTTCTTGTCCACATAGCCAAATTTGTATTAATGTCCAATACGTTATTAAATAAATCGGCTAATATTGATTTAATTCTTTTTGATTCAGAATAAATTTGAAGAATATGTCCATTTTCATCTACAGTTGTTGATTCTTCGGCATAAATGTCTAGGGCTGCCGATATCTCAGGAGTATATTCCATTGATTCATAATCATATGCCGCAGCCAATCTCGTGGGTCCATAATAAATTGATTGTTGATATAAATTGTTTTCAATTTTTGCCCAGTGGCCTGCCAAATATTTTGATTGTTTTGCTTGAAGTTTTTCTTTTTCATATTCCGTTTTATCGGTAGTTTTTAATAAAACTTCTTTGTCAAATTTAAATGTGGGATAATCATTATTAATTAATGAATCAGGTCCCATTGTTTTTGACAATCTCTGCCAAATTGTTAATTTTTTATTTTCCATATTATAAACTTACGTTTTTTTCCTTATAATTAAATATTATCTTCCCATACCACCGAATAACCAATTATAATTTTGGTAATCCTGTTTTGTTGGTCCGTTTTTTCTTACGTGTTGTTGATTGTTAAAAGAGGGTGTTAAAGGATTAAAAAAATTATCTGTAACCATTGGACTTTCCGCAACTTGCCAAGCATCAATTAACGCTTTTGTTTGTTCGGTCACTTTTGTTAATGAAGAAAATGAATTTTCCCCAACATAAATAGCCATCGCCAATGACATCAATAAATCATCGTGTTGTCCTTTTTGGTGGTCAGCACGACCATTAACATAAACAAATGTTCTCATCTCGTTTAGAAGACGATTACTTCTTATTTTATATCCGTGTCTAACCTTCTCCTCCAACGCACCGATAATTTGTTCTCTCTTACTATTAAAATTTAAACCAGGTACTTTGTTAGCCGCCTTTGGGTCAAACTTCCATCTGTTCTGATAATCAACACCATCAAAAAACAAATTTTTATATCCAAGTTCTTGTAGTTTTCTTGAGGTTGAAACCCCCATACCACCAGTAATATCAATTACAATAAATGCATCATACATATTACCCCACTTAAAACATATCTCAGCGGCAACATCAGGTGGTACTTTTCCGAGGTATTCCACAACCTGTTCTTGTTCGTCAAAATCAACGATTTGAAACGTTGTGAAGTCCTCACTATCACCTCGTGACACATCAACCCCCATAATGTACTTATGACCCGGTATTGGGTCTTTCCAAACCCATAACGCACCACCCATCATCTTACCCGTGGGTTCCTGTAGTAAATTATTGTTTATTCTAGCAATATCTAATTGATCAAAAACGTTATCACCCGATCCCAAGAAGTTACATTCCAACTCTTGTGAAACTTTTCTTTTGTCAAATTTTAACTTCTTAACCATCTTCTCAAACCAATCTGAAGATGGGGAATAACCAGTTTTTAATAGATCTCGTATTTCTTCAAAATTTCTTTCATCAAATGGTATTGAGGAATAATCTATTAAGGTTTCCTTACCATACTCTTCTCTATTCAAAAAGTAATGGATTATATTTTCAGTCTTAACCAAATATAAATCTTTAGTATATCTCGGATCTTTCCACCATACCATTTCAGATATTTTGAAATCATTCATATTCTTGATTGCCTGGTCGTATATCTCATAATAAATTGGATCAAATCCGTTAGGAGTTGAAATAACAATTACCTTACCCCCTGTGGATAAGGACGCCATACACGCAGCCCAAAAATCACCATCTGCTTCAATATACGCAGCCTCGTCAAATATCAATATAGTTGGGGTATAACCACGAAGTGCGTCCCTTGATGTTGCCACCGCTTTTACCTCACATCCGTTTGTTAATTTGAAATGTCTTTGTGAATTTTTTTCAGGGGAGAACCCAATACCAACCCAACTAGGCCATTGTTCAGTAAATCCTCTAACCTTATTTGCCATTTCAACCGCAGTATCTAACTTGTTTGCAATGATTAGAATTTTCTCAGGTTTTTGTTTCATTGCAAAAACCAATTTTTTACTTGCCCAAGCTGCGGTAACAGTTGATACCCCCGCCTGTCTATACTTTAGTGCGATGTTTTCATTGTAGTTATCATAGTCATTTAATAAATTAACTTGATCAGGAAAACAATCCACAGGTACATATTTCTGAACCGTATTATCATAAGTCTGTAAATACGATTTTAACGCATATGGTGTATCTTTCATACACCTTGCGTATTCTATTAAGATTTGCTCTTTTGTAAGTGCCATAACTATAAATATTAAAAAAGGGGATTAAAAATCCCCTTTCAAATATTTTAGTCTTCTGACCTACTAATTCCTAAACTTTTTAAGAAATCATCGAACTCATCATCACTCGGTAAATCTGAGTCTGGAGGTGTTGGTCCCTCGTCATCATATCCATAATCATCATCCTCATCGTCACCTTGCTCCTTGTTATAGACATATTCTTTGATCTCCTTAACCATTCTTTCAATGATTTGTTTACCAACAGGATCTTTACTATTAATCAATTTGGCAACACGGAAGAATTCTTCAGGTTCTAATTGAACAAATCTGTTAAAGATGTAGTTTTGAATCCATTTTGAATTATCTTCATACACTTCCATCGGAAACGCACCTTTCAATCTTTGCCATAAGACAGGACCAATACGAATTTGCCAAGCTTCATTTACCAAAGAATCGGTTTCACCCATTACAAGTTCTGCCTGTTCTGCACTACCTGTAAATCCTCTTGATCCCATCAATTCATAAGTTCCTTTAATCATCTCATGAATCAATACAGGAAAAAATGCAGCTCTTGCCTTAACGGTTGGGGGAGTTGTTTCAGGATCATATTCTTCAGTTCCCGCCATAGAACTACCGCCACCACCTGCAGATGCCGCTTCCATCATCTGATCAGGAATTATCCAATATGTGGCATCTAAAATAGACATTAAAACGCCATATAAATTACTCAAACGAGGATCAATCGCATCTAATTCAGGTGCTAATAATTCAAACATATAGTGACCCTTCTTAGACGCTCCTTGAATTAACGCGTTAATATAGTGTCTTTTTGCAACTTCGGCATCATATTGTTCAAACGCACTCATTAAATCTTCAATATCTTGTTCCGCTTGTTCGGGGTTTACACCAAATTGTTGTTGTATTTCTTCTTCAGATGGTTTTTCACCTACGCCTTGAATTCCTTCGTTAGATACTGATCCAAATGATACTAATTTCGCATCATATTGAACCTGATCTTCGGTAACACCCAATTCTTCTCTAACAACTTTTTCAGCCAATCTTTCTAACTCGGCTTTATTAGATGATTCAATACTTGATAAGGTATTTACCGCACCATATACTGAACTCATCAATGAGTTCAAATCGTTAGGCCCTATAGATGGTTTACCTAAATATCTTTGGATTTTTTCAACAACTTCCTTAAATCTTTCAGATGCTAATAATTCTTCAAAAGAAGATTGTTCGGTACCTGATGGAAATCCTGGACTTTTTGAAAAGGGGGTTTGACCGGATGCAAACTTTCTTTCAATTCCCGGATCCATTCTTGATGGATCGTCACCATAATCAATTGCGTCTTCGTAAATTTTCTTTTTTGCCATTACTTTCTATTTTTAAAAATGTTTTCATAAGATAAGAAATCAGGTAATTCTGAATTTTCACCCTTAGCCTTAGGTCTTGGTTTAATACCGGGTTTTGGTGAAAAAGGATCTTTAGGATCATCCTTTGGTTTACTCGGAGTCTTAGTCTTTTCTCTTTCCTTTTCCTTAGTACCAGGATCTGATGCCTTAGGTCTTGGTTTAATACCAGGTTTTGGTGAAAAAGGATCTTTAGGATCATCCTTTGGTTTACTTGGAGTTTTAGTCTTTTCTCTTTCCTTTTCCTTAGTACCAGGATCTTGTTCTAAAATGTAATTCATAAAATCTTTTTTAGTCATTGAAGGCTTAATATGCTTATCAACTAAAGCAAAGATAATACTTTCTACCAAACTTTCCTTAATATTTTTACCTTTTTTTGGACCACTCTTCAATGCAACTACACACTTTTCGTATGTTTTCATTTGACTATCAGACCATTTACTTCTTTCAGGTGTACCAAAAATATTACCAAATGTCTTAGTACAAATCGCGTAAGGGTTTAAACCTTGTTTCTTTCCTTCTTTCATCTCATTTTCAGTGGGCATTCCGTCACCATAATTATCGAAACCATCATCACTTGATGGGCCAACTTGTTTTGGGTCTTGAGTTCTCTCACCTTTTTCAAAATCCATAGAATCTTCCTCATCCGCCTCATAGACTTGGAATGTAACCCCTTGTCTCTTTAGGTTATCAATCTCTGTTTTGTTATTTCCTTTTACCATCGTAACCGATTCTTTGTTTTCTTCTTTTGTCATCTTTTCATATAACAAATTCAAATTACGTTGTGACAGGTTATTTAAGGTCTTAAATGAAAAACCTTCTTTCATTAACTTAATTATTTTTTTATCCATACATCGTTTCTTTTTCAAACTCAAGGATTAAATCCCTTTCGTATAATTTATCTTTTATCGACTTCTCGTCTTCTCCAAACTTAAAAACCAAACGAACATTCTCATCACAAGATTCATCCGTTTCATATGCCAAACATATTATGTCCTCCATTGCATCAGATAAACTAAAAAACAAAGAGTTCTGAACTAACTCCAAGTCAACTTGTGTATTTTTCAAAACTCCAACTTTTTTTATGTTTTGAAGGTCGGGTGGTGACGGTGTTCCATTTGCTGGTCTCTCATCCCATCCTTCACCCCAAACATCATATGTTTCACTAAATATAAATTCATACATCTTATCACCTTTGTAATTAGACCCAAGTCCATTTACGTAGATTAAATGACTCATGAAATTATACCTTTATTTGTTATTTTATAATTTTCAGTACCTGATTCAAATACTAAACTTCCTTTATTTGTTTTTCCTATAAATTTATATTTAGGATTATCTTCCGCAAATTTCTTAGCAACAATTTCTTGTTCATAGGTTTCAGAAAGTCTATCAATTTCAGAGAACTTTGATTTTTTGACATGATTCTCACGAATAATTTTATTTTTCTTCAAGACTTTGTCAATCTTATCTTCCTTGAAGTATCTTGATAGTACTTGGTCAACTGATGATTCGGTGAACAATTCATCTAAAACTTTATCAATTCCATAATTCTCTACAGGTTCGGTAGGTTCTTCAATACCCATATCATCACCCATATCAGGTTCAGCCATCATCTCGTCTCCCATTTCAACACCTTCAAATTCAAACTTAGATACGATATCGTCTTTGTCATCTTCTTCCAATTTTGACAAATCCAATGCTGAAATGATTGAATTTAAAACATATTTAATTTGTTGTGAATCCAATGGTTCAGAAGATTCTAAAGTTCTCAACTTTTGACCTAATTTACCAACTAATTTTTGAATTTGTCGGTATGAAACTTCTTCATCACCCATATCAGGTTCTGACATCATATCATCTTCCATACCACCCATGTCAGGTTCTGACATCATATCATCTTCCATACCACCCATGTCAGGTTCTGACATCATATCATCTTCCATACCACCCATATCAGGTTCAGGCATAGTTTCACCTTCCATACCACCCATATCAGGTGCTGGTGTAGGTAATTCCTCAGCTGGTGTTGGTGCTGCGGGTAACTCCAATTTTGGTTTTGGTGTTTTTAATATAAATTTTTTCTGTTCACCCAACAAAGGAGTTTCACCATCAAAACCAGCCAATCTATTACTTTCTTTAATAATTAAATTAAGTTTTTTCATAGCCTGTGAATAAGAACGGAAATATGTTCTATTTTTCATTGGTTCTAAATAATCAACCGATTCGTTAATTTCTTGTTTGATTACATATCCTAGTTTTTCTTTAACAATATCATATTTAACACCATCAACAGATCTAAAAGAAAAAGCATCTTTTGAAGTTTCATTTACAGGTTGTGGGATGTTCTCGTTGTATTTCGCAATCTCCAACATTCTGTTGATTTTTTCCATACCTTGTAATTTCTCACTACCGATTGGTTTTAATTTACTCATATCTTATAATATTTAATTAACTATTTAGTCCGTTACCACTACCGATTAACACAGCATTTCCTTGTGTAACTATATCACCCTGTGTATTTTTATAAATAGGTCTTGGTGTTCCACCAGCAACGTTTGCTGATGTTGATCCACTCCAAACACCAGTATCATATAATGTCCCGTTTGGATAAGTAGAAGCCGTAAGTGTTGCCATAACTATTTTTTATAAATAAATAGTACGTAACTTAATAAAATTTTAATTATTCTTTACTTTCTATCGTTTCTTTTTCAACCGACAACTTTTTGGTTTCCAATTCAGTTGGTAAATTAATTAATTTTTCTAAATATCCACGTCTTCTTAAGAACTTATATACCAAATTTTCCAATGACATCTCATCTTTTTCAAGACCCGCTTTCCTATAATTTTTAAGCTGGTCTTTTAGTTTTGAAATTAAATCCTTTGCTTTGTCCAAAGGTAGAGATTTTATATTTTTCTCTAAAGTATCAATTTTGTCCATCCAATGTTTTGACTTTGTAATTAATTCTACCTCATCCACTTCAACATTCAATGATTGTGGTTTTACCAACCATTTATCATACATTAAAGAATAAACACCACCTGAAGTGTGTTTTTCATTAATGTCTTGAACATAAACCTCAACAGGATAGTTTTTAATTTTAATATCGTGTTTTAGGTTATATAATAATTTTTTAGAATCAAATAAGTTATTTAATACCTCGTGTTCTGTTTTTTTGAATTGATCAAAATCAACCAATAAATGTAAATCAAAATCTGAATACTCACTCCAATTATAATTGGCTAATGATCCTGTTAAGATTACGTCGTCCATCATAAAATCAACTTTAATCGTATCATAAAATGAACTGGCAACTTTCAATAACCCCTCCCTAACATCAGGTTTCATCTCATATTCACCTTTAACTTTTTTCCATATTTTTGGATTAAGGGTTTCTTGAGGTTTGAACGATTTTGCTATATTTGTATTATCCATAATGATAAATATACCATCATTAAATCTTTGTGTATTTGTATTTTTTTGCGATTTCAGAATTGAAGTATTTTCCTTGAGATTCTGATAGTTTGAATCTTGCTATAGATGCGTGAGGAACGTCTTCGTATTTATATTTCGTCCCGTTCTTAAACTCAATTATGAACTCTTTAGTTGCGGTATCATATTCCGTCTTATCAATGTTAGATGATTCCACTTCATATAGAATCTTGGTACCATCAATCGTCTGTTTTTTTATTCCCATGTCTAATTTGTTTGTATTTATATTCAAGATAAGCTAATGCGTCTTCTATATCAATATCTAATCCATATCTAGTTGCGGTATTCAATAACTTTTTTACCAAAAATAAATAATATTCCTTTTCTAATTTTTCAGGATTAGGCGTATCAAGATGTAATCTTTGTTTTAAAACTTTATCCGTAATAGGTAGAACATCAAATAACTTTTGCCAAACACCTCGTTTATTTTTTTCTTTATCATCATTCATAAAAATAAATACAAGTACTATTGGATAATTCAAAACGATGAATTACCTTTGTAAAAAATTCTTTTATATGACAGAACATTTTGATGAAAACGATGGATTAGGAAAATCCAAATCAAAACAAACATCCGCATCTGAAACACCAGTGTTGGATAATTTTAGTAAAGATTTGATGAAACTTGCATCGGAAGGAAAGTTAGATCCTGTGATCGGACGTGAGAGAGAAATTGATAGGATTGCTCAAATCTTATCAAGGAGAAAAAAGAACAACCCTATCATTATTGGTGAACCAGGTTGTGGAAAAACCGCAATCGTTGAAGGTCTTGCAATGAAGATTTTTAAGGGTGAATGTCCGAGAAGTTTGTTAGACAAACGAATTGTTCTTTTGGATTTAACATCAATTGTTGCAGGAACAAAATACCGAGGACAATTTGAAGAACGATTAAAAGTTATTTTGGAGGAAATCACCAATAACAAAAACATTGTAGTATTCATTGACGAAATTCATACATTAGTTGGTGCGGGAAACTCATCAGGATCTATGGACGCATCCAACATTTTCAAACCCGCACTCGCAAGAGGTGAATTACAATGTATTGGTGCAACAACATTGGATGAATACCGAACAAACTTTGAAAAGGATGGGGCGTTGGAAAGAAGATTTCAAAAGATTGTGGTAGATGCACCAAACAAAGATCAGACGTTAGAGATTCTAAAACAATCAAAGGACAAATATGAAGATTATCACAAGGTAATTTATTCAGATGAAATTTTGAACTTGTGTGTAAATCTTGCGGATCGTTACATTACCGATCGTGAGTTTCCTGATAAAGCATTTGACATTCTTGATGAAGTGGGTGCAAAAAGTCAGATTGAAATTAAGATGCCCGAAGCAATTGAAAAACTCAAAGACCAAGCCGTCGAAATCAAGAGATTAAAACAAAATGTTGTTAAACAACAAGATTATGAACAAGCGGCAGAACTTAGAGACCGAGAAAGAAAGATCATTTCCAAATTAGATGAAGAGAAGAAAAAATTTGAAGGTGAAATGAATTTACACAAGAAGGTTATCATCCCTGAACTTGTTTTGGAAGTTGTTTCCAATATGACCAAGATTCCGGTAAATAAACTTAACTTGGATGACAAGAATTCATTATTGAGTTTGGAAACCGATTTGTCTCAATCAGTTATTGGACAATCTGAGGCTGTTACCAAAATTGCAAAAGCAATTAGAAGAAATCGTCTTGGAATTAAAGACCCAAATCGTCCGATTGGATCATTTATCTTCTTAGGTTCTACCGGTGTCGGAAAAACCCACTTAGCCAAACAATTGGCAAGACAGGTATTTGGATCACCTGACGCATTGATTAGAATCGATATGTCAGAATATCAAGAAAAACACACCATCTCAAAACTAATAGGTTCTCCTCCTGGTTATGTTGGACACGATGAAGGTGGTCAATTAACTGAACAAGTTAAAAATAAACCATATTCTGTAATCTTATTTGATGAAGTAGAAAAGGCAAATAAAGAAATCTTTAATACCTTACTTCAGATGTTAGATGAAGGACATTTGACAGATAGTCTTGGAAGAAAGATCAATTTCAAAAATACATTGATCATTATGACAACCAATCTCGGAGCGAAGAAAGTACAAGAATTTGGAACAGGTATCGGTTTCTCAACCTCAACCTCAAGTAAATCAATGATTGATGAGAGAAAGAAAGATATCATCACCAAAGAACTTAAAAACTTCTTCTCACCTGAGTTCTTAAACCGAGTTGATGAAATGGTTGTCTTTAATTCTTTGAATCACGAAGATATTGTTAAAATTGTTGATGTTGAAATGAATAAATTGATTTCACGTCTTTTGGAGATGAAATACAAATTCACATACGACACGTCAATCGTTGAGCATATCTCAAAAGTTGGTTACGATGAACAATACGGAGCAAGACCTCTAAAGAGAGCAATCCAAGATGAGATTGAAGACCTAATCTCAGAAGAAGTTTTGAAAGGTTCCGTCAAGGAGAATTCCAAATACAAACTAACCATCAAAGATGATCGGGTAACAATAACAAAAGGACGATAACAAAAAAAGGGGGTGAAAACCCCCTTTTTATTTTTTAATCAATATGGAAACGAATAATTCGGTTTCTTATAAACATATTCGTGTTTCCTATACCCCAACTCCTGAATTAACTCAGATGCGGTGTGGATTGATCTTTGTAGGTCTTCTACAATAACATACTCTTGTGGTGTGTGGTAGTCGTAATAACCCGCAGCAATATTAACACAAGAGAAATCAAACTTCATTTTCAATTGTGATACATCGGTGTAAGGATGAATCATATACTGGTAATATGAAAAATTCTTTTCCAATACACGATCCAAAACTTCAAAGAATTCTGATTCACGATTAAACAAACGAACACCAGAACAAACCTCAGTAATCATCCAATTTTCAGGACCATCAAATTGAATTGCGTAAGCAACATCTTCAAAAAAAGTAGGATCAGCATCTCTTGACCCGATACACCCAATTTCCTCAGTTACAAAAAACGCAGCTTTAACGTGTGGTTCATTCAACAACATTTGCATACATCCAAAGATCCCACATTTATCATCACCACCAATACCACTCGGTGTCGTTAAGGTCTCATCAGTATATCCTTTCAATGCGAACTTTCTTGTTTCATCTGCATCAAATAACATTTCTTCATTTACAAAAATTGGTTGGATTTTGTGTACTGTGTCAGTGTGAGCAACAACACAAGGATATGGTTTGTCTTCATACCCATCACTTGTCTTGGTTGCATAAATATTGAATAAACGATCCACATAAAATGGAATATGGTTCTCATTCAACCAGTTGGTGATAAACTTTACCATCTGACCCTCCTCACGATAGTGACTTGGAACTGATAACAAAGATTTTAATAACTCTAAATTGTTCATATAAATTTGTTTTGCACAAAGATAGTACAAAACTTTTTAATATCCAAACTTATTGATCAAAGTCAGAAAATAACGTTGGGTTGTAAATAAAATCAATAAATCCTTGGAATGTTGGTTCCATTCTTTTTACCTCACCATCTGACTTTCTAATCATATCAAAAAGTACTGTACCTTTTGTGTTATCAAGGTAATTGATACGAAACGAATATTTATCACTCCTTGGTAAATCGTACGTACGTCTAAGTTTATAGTTGTTTTTGTTTAAGAAATTAACAAACTCTACGGAGTCGGGATTTGATGTTTCCTCTAAAGATTCTAGAATATCATCCAAATAACTTTCAATATAATTATTAAATTCTTCTTCATCAAACTCACCTTGGTATTCGTATATATTATCTGAAGAAAAATCTAACTCACCATCCAAAAAAGTGTTTAACATCCTAATTAAAGATTTTTTCTCAGACTTGGATTGTTTGAATTTGATGATTAACATCGGAGCATAAATTCTAAAAGCCCAAACATCACTTCTCCTATTATCATCTTTAATATATTCAAAACCTATTTTTTTCATTTCACTAATCACAGATTGATTCACTTGTTCGATGGCACCTTCTTCATACGCACGATCATTTAATATCGTATATTCGGAAACTATTCTATCTATTTTATCTTCAAACATATTATCTAACTTATCGGCAAAATCACTAATTAAAACAGTTGAAATATATTCATTCGGGTCTGAGGAAATTTCAGGTGAAATATATGATGCAATTTTCTTTAGTTTTTCATAGTTATCACCATTAAAATATCTAAAAACGTATCCATCACGATAGTCATAATTACCATCGGTTTGTTCAATACCATAATAAGAACCAAGCGTAGCTTGTATAAAACGTTTCTCATACTCTTCTTCAACACCAAATACTTCAATAATTTCATCCAAATCCAATTTTACAACAACCTCTGGAAAATTTTGACTTGTCATATTATCTGTATTCCTATATAAGAACAGATTATCAGCGGTTTCCCAATACAAAACTAAATTTGAATAATCTTCAGAATTATCAGTTAAATCATCAATCAATTCAGATAAATCAGGAAATTGTTTGTGTAATTCTTTTAATTCAATTTTTCGGTCTTTAGAGTCAAAAACTTCAATATCCCTACCACCATTGGAAACAAATAATGCGTATTTACCATCAGGTACTCCTTTTTTAATGAAATAATATAACTTACCACTCTTAAAATACGCATCAAATTGTCCTGAGTCAGTACTAACGGTACACCATTTGGTCTCAGCCCCATAATAACAAGACGATTTTATTGTCATTGGTTGGACAACTAAGATTTTATCGTCTTCAAAAATTTTATTAGCGTCTTTTTTAATTTCCTTTTCTTGTTCCGATTTACTCTTATTCATCTCTAAAAAGTTTCTTATTCTGAATAAGTCGTTTGATGAATAACTATTGATATCTTTCGGTGCTTTCATTGCACGTTCAATATCTGATAATGGATACTTATCATGAATTTTTTCTAAAATCTCAGGAGTTAGTCTAACATAATTTCTTTCAAAATATGGTAAATCTCTATACCAACTTAAAATAAGATCAAATTGTGTCGGTGATAAATATGGTCCACCATAAAATTCAAAATCATTCACTAAGTTTTTAGCAATCCAACTAGAATATTTACCTTCAGGAGTATCAAAATCAAATATTCTCTTTATCGTATTACTAGCATTTGGGTATTTACCGATTAACTCAGACATTACTTTGTCTTTCTTACTCTCTAAAATAATTTTTTTACTCATAATAAATAAATACTTGTTAATCTCAGAATAGATATTTATCTTTGTATTAGTTCTTTGAAATTATATGGGGGTGACATGGAATCGACTGGTAGAATAAAGCAATAAATGCATTTCGAGGCTGAATTAACCTTGTAAAACTGATTCAAAACAATAGATGGCGACGTATTCGCAAACATGGAAACTTTAGGTCTTCTTAAAGGTTCTGAAGTGTCTGTAGCCTAATTGGTTACAACACACCGGGTCGGTCAGGACATATACCTTGGAACAGGAGTCCGTTGTTGTAGTTTCGGTTAATACTCTAAAAATTAACCACCACTTTTGTCTGTTTATATGGAAAATGAAAATGGAATATTTCGGAATGTTGAGAACCGACATTGACCTATAAGTGTAGTATGTTATTGGTTTGTCTAAGCAGGACGAGGGTTTAATTTCGGACCCATCTCATAGTGATGTGAGATTAAAAATCGGATGAATTCAGGGGACTCTAAGTTCGTAAGAATATGACAATCCTGAGCCAAGCCTAGTAGGAATAGGAAGGTGCAGAGACTATCGGGTGTTACACGCTTGTAACGTAATACCGACTTGAGCGTCCGACATCTTGATAAGATGATGATATAGTCCAAACATTATGGAAACATGATGAGTTAAGCGAATCCCTCCACCTCCACCAAATAAAAAAAGGTCAGGCGCCTGACCTTTTTTTATTTACTAAAAATACCTTTAAAAATGTTAAAATTCTTGTAAGGTTCTATTAATTTTTCAAAATCTTCAGGAGTTACAATCTGTGATAAAATACCTAAATCTTTAGATTTTTCACTACTTGTTGGCTTGTTGTAGTACTTATTAAGATAATTAGACGGATTATATGGATTACCAGCAATATCCTCAATTTCAAAATGTAAATGAGCGCCTTTTGATGAACCTCTATGAGGATCATTTGGTCCTCCACCACTTAATCCGATTACCTCACCAGCCTTTACCATCTTACCTTTAGGTACTTTAATGTCTCGTAAATGACAATATTTGGTATAAAAAGTATTACCATTTTGTTTGTGTTTTATCCTAACAAAACCACCACAATTTTTTTTATCTTGATATTCTGAACTAGTAATTTCACCATCAGCTGCGGCTAATACAGGTGTTCCTGATTTAACCAAAATATCAATACCTTCATGTTTATGACCCTTTCTTGGGGCTCCAAATTGTTGTCCCTTAGACGGGTTTGGGATTGGTACTCCAACTGGGTTTATTATGTTAAAATTCATTATATGTACTGTTTAATTGACTCTATGTCTTTTTTTAGTTCCGAAACAATAGTCTGAGAAAATTGACCTGATTCTAAATATATTTCGGGTATATCGGAAAATACCCAATCTAATCCAACATTAGCCACCAAATGTTTTTGATTGTCGTAAACAGGAACACCAATATGTGCGTGAGTACCGAAAGATTTAATCCAAGATCTCATTGTGATATCATCAATTAAATTAACATCAATGTAGTAACATTCATCTTTTAATAGATTTGTATTATACCACGCAAAATTACTAATTAGAACATTTTGGTATTTGTCAGCAATTCTTTCCAAACCATCGGAACATCTTTCATATGTAATGGATGCTTTTTGCATTGGAGATTCTGTATAAAAGTTTCCACCATTATGATATTGCATAACATATAATCTATCACAATTATATTTTCTTCTCATTTCACGAAGTGAAAAATGAACTAATTCATCTTTTTGGATTTGCTCAACCAACTTTGATCTTGAACGCTTATCTTTCTGTTTGTCTTGATATTTCTTAAAATATCCACCAGCAATTAGGGCGACAATAACAGAAGTAACGGATGTAATAACAATTTTAACAATCTCTAAGAATCCTTCCATGTTTTGAGCACATTTTAATATATAAATATGCTCAAAACATAATTAAATCTCCGAAATCACTCTCTTCGTGAATCTCGTTTGGATCCGTCGTCTTTTCGTTCATTTGTTCCCCCCTTTTTGTTATTGAATTTTTCTTTCTTTTCAAAAACCTTTGAGTTTTTGTTGTTTGGATTAAAATCTTCATTTTCAAAATCCAACATTCTAAAATCTACCTTTGGCATATGATTAAAAATATAATAATAATTATCTTGGAGTTTACAAAGTTTCTAAAAACCGAACCATTGATTCAAAATTATACAAATAGTCCTCAATTTCGTTAATATCTAATGTTCCAATTGACAACCTAAACCACCCTTTATTTTCCTTACTTCCGAAATATTCAAACGGAACAATACCTATACCAAAGTTATCAATAATGAAATTCAAAAACTTTTCAGTTGTTGTAAATTCCAAAGACTTTTGAAGATAGATTGAGATGTAGATAGCTCCGTCAGGATTTAAATAATCCACACTAAATCCTTGTAATTTTAGATAACTCAAAAACTCGGTAAATTTGTCAAACACATCACCAAACTGATTTTTTCTGAGTGATAAGTATGATTTATACTCATTTTGGTTTTTTAAGTAATGTGCAACTGCAAGTTGTTCAGGTTTTGGAGCCCAAGCACCAATATGTGAAAAAATCTCAGTTGCTTTTTTAATTATTGGTTCATCCGCAAACATCCAACCAACACGAACACCAGTTGCACATAAAGATTTTGATATTCCGTCAATATGTATGACATATTTTTTACATTCAGGAACCAATTGTGTTGGAGCAAAAAAACCAACCTGTGACAATTCAGAATAAATCTGATCAAAAAATAAATAAACTTTTTTTCCGTCACCCCTACGCTCATTTTCATCAACAACTAATTCACAGATTTTCTTCAAAAGATCAGGTGACATAACCTTACCTGTCGGATTTTGAGGGGAACATAAACAAATCAATCGTGCATCCGAAATCTCGTTTTTAATGTCTTCCAACGTTGGAAAGAAGTCATTCTCAGGTTTTGTTTCAATAAAACAAGCATTTCCATTGTGTAATAATGAATAGTGGTTATTGTTCCAAGATGGTACAGGAATAACTACTTTATCCCCTTGATCCAAAATTGTTTTATATAACAAGTAAATCAGTGGTCTAGCACCAGCACCAATCAAAACCTCTTCAGGTGAAAAATCAACACCATGTTCTTTTCTCATGTATAAAGAAATTTCCTCACGTAAGTCCAATTCACCTTTACCTAATGGGTAATTAGTTTTCTTCATAAAATAATACGAACCAATTAACTCTTCCAATTTTTTAGGAATCGGATACACCTCAGAATCAAAATCACCAATGGTGTAGTTATAAACTTTTCTTGTCTTTGACATTTCTTTTAGTTTCTGTGCAATCTTAATGATCTCAGAACCAATAATGTTTTCTCCAAAATATGATAAATCTCCCATGTCACAAAGATAATAAAGAATTAATAATTTTACAACAAAAAAGTGGGGTTATTAGCCCCACTTTTATTAAATCACATCCCATTTGAAATCAGTTCCTTTTCGAGTCTTATCCACTCTTTTAACTTCATTTAAGACTTCCTCCTCAAACTTAATCCATTCGTCGGTACGATATGTCATTTGTTTAAGAATAAACTCCTCAAAACATCCATCCCCACACTCATCGAAGGTAAAATATTTTTTCAAAACTTTATTTGAGATATCGTTAGTTTCAAAAGTTTTTTGAACCGAATAATTTAATACTTTCTTGAATTTCATATTATTCCTCCGTTTTAACTTCTTCAAATTCAACATCCATTCCGTCGTCCTGTGGTTGTTCAGTTGTTTGAGAATACACCGATTGCATAATCTCATTAAACGTAGTTTGTAGAGTTTCCATTACAACTTTAACTTTTTGAATGTCACGATTTGCAATATGGTCTTTTAGTTCTGTGAGATTATCCACCACTTTTTCTTTTTGATCAATTGTGATCTTTTCATCAAACTCTTTGATTGATTTCTCAATTTGGAAGATCAAAGAATCGGCTTGGTTCATTACCTCAACTTCTTCTCGGATCTTTTTGTCTTCCTCGGCATTTGCTTCAGCCTCTGATTTCATCTTTTCAATCTCTTCTTTTGATAAACCAGTTGAAGACTCAATTCTAATTGTTTGTTGTTTATTAGTCCCTTTATCCATCGCAGATACTTTAATAATCCCGTTAGCATCAATATCAAAAGTAACCTCAATTTGTGGAATTCCTCTACCTGCCGGTGGGATACCATCCAAGTGGAAACGACCAATTGTTTTATTATCTTTCGCCATCGCTCTTTCACCCTGGAGAACGTGTATCTCAACTGATGGTTGGTTATCAACTGCGGTTGAGAATACCTGAGATTTCTTGGTAGGAATTGTTGTATTTGATTCAATCAATTTAGTGAATACTCCACCCATAGTCTCAATACCTAATGATAGTGGTGTAACATCAATCAACAATACATCTTTAACATCACCAGCCAATACACCACCTTGTACCGCAGCTCCCAAAGCAACAACCTCATCAGGATTAACACCTTTATTAGGTTCTTTACCAAAGAATTTCTTAACAGCTTCTTGAATTGCAGGAATACGAGTAGATCCTCCAACCAAGATAATTTCATCAATATCAGATGTCATCAACTTAGCGTTTCTTAATGCGGTTTCACAAGGGGTAATGGTTCTTTTGATTAGATCATCAACCAATTGTTCAAACTTGGATCTTGTCAATGTAATGTTCAAGTGAGACGGAACACCATCAATTGCGGTGATATAAGGTAAGTTAATATCAGTACTTGATGATGAAGACAATTCAATCTTAGCCTTTTCTGCTGCTTCTTTCAAACGTTGATGTGCCATAGGATCTTTTGTTAGATCAAAACCACCATTTGATGATTTGAACTCATCAACCAAATAGTTAACAATGGCTTGGTCAAAGTCATCACCACCCAAGTGAGTATCACCATCTGTTGATAATACCTCATAAACACCATCATTCAAATCAAGGATTGACACATCGTGAGTACCACCACCACAGTCAAACACAACAATTTTCATTTCCTTATTTTGATTTAGACCATACGCCAAAGCGGCAGCCGTTGGTTCATTAACAATACGTAAAACCTTTAATCCAGCAATTTCACCCGCCTCCTTCGTTGCTTGACGTTGAGCGTCGTTAAAATACGCAGGAACGGTAATAACCGCCTCAGTTACCTCTTGTCCCAAATAATCCTCGGCAGTTTGTTTCATCTTTTGAAGGATCATTGCTGATAATTCCTGTGGTGAGTATTTACAATCATCAATCTCAACCCGAGGGGATCCTGATGAATTAACCACAGAATATGTAACATTCTTAATCTCTTTTTCAGATTCCTTGAATGTTGTTCCCATGAAACGTTTGATTGATGAGATGGTTTTTTTCGGATTGGTTACCGCTTGACGTTTTGCCCCATCCCCAACTTTGCGATCACCATCTTTCATAAATGCAACAATTGATGGTGTTGTTCTTTTACCCTCGCTGTTCGCAATAACAACGGGTTGATTTCCTTCCATTACGGCAACGCACGAATTTGTTGTCCCTAAATCCACTCCAATAATTTTTCCCATAATAATTTAATTTTTATTTATCACAATCAAATTATATGCAAAAACAATCAATATGTCAAATTGTCACATTTAGGAATGTTAAAATACCATCATAACCATAAAAATCCAAATAGTTATGTAATTTTGTTATAAATTCTTTTGGTTTGTTTTTCTTAACACCTGAAAGTATATCAAACCAATACCTTAAATAAATTTTAAGATTTTTCTCATCAATTAACCCAGTTTCCCCCAACACGATTAACTTATTTAAGTTATCCATATACTCATCAAATAAACCTCTAATCTTTGATTCCGTCACAGTAAAAACTGACCGATTATTATGAGTTTCCAAAGACGAAATTAAAATTTCATCAGTAATTGTTTCACCATCAATTTTACACTTATTCCAATCCAACATTTTATGAACCTTTTTGGTTGATTCCAAATTTTCAAAAAGTTCCAAACGTTCCAATAAGAACTTGTTTTTTTCCCACTTTTTATTTTCAGAATAATCCAATACCCATTTTAATCCAACCGCAACGGCAGAAACCAAAGGTAACACTTCCAAAATTTTTTCAATAATCATAATGGTAGGAATTAAAAAAACCCCATCCATTGGTGGGGTTTGTCTATTATTTAAACATACTTTCGTAAGATCTACAAAATTGTTTATTATGCTTATCCAATTTTGAATTAAGGACACTTAAGAAGTTTTTAGCGTCCAAGACTTTAACATTTTCAGTTTCATCACCAATTTGAACTTGTTGATCTTTAACCCAAGATATCTTTGTCTTTTCAGACGGAATACGTTCAACATCAGTACTTTTAACATAAACTCTACCAAACGCATCTCCTAATGTACTTGTTTTTTGGTTACATGTGGCATATAGAGTAATACCATCTTTTGTTTTAATCTCCACATAAGAATCACCAGATCCGTCCGCAAAATATGTAACATTCGGTGACATAATACCCAATGGTGTCTTACTTCCTGGTGATGTTAATACATAATTTCCTGAAATAGATATATTTGTTGCCTTAGGAGTGTATATAGGATCATTAGGTGTTCCTGGTTTTACTTTATCCTTACCTCCAAACATTTTATCCATTTGTTCATTCATAACACCTTTCTTAACATAAAGATTTCTGATTGAATTTCTCTCTGATTCATTTAATGTAAATCTCATAACTTTCTTTTTTTAATAAATATTATAACAATGATAATTCGTTCTCAATTTTCTGAGTAACATCCTCATTCGCCACATACCTCACTTCTTCCATAATTTGTTCATATACATCACCAAAATTTGTAATACGATAAACATCATTTGGGGTTAATGATTGAAGAAATCTTTCCACATTTTCAATAGTAAGTTGTATATTGTTACTATCCAAATACATTCTAAGTGTTTCCTCGATATCAAAATAGAAAGTATAATTTGATAAATCCAAATTAAATGTCCCGTCATCGGGACCATTCTTTTCAACTCTGTTAATCGCCCATTCAACTTCCCAATCACTGAATTTATAATCATCAAGAAAATCTCTAGGTCTAACATTTTCTATTGTTTCATACCAAATATCCTCCCACAATTCTTTTATATAATATTCCTTTTCAAACCTGTCTATAAGTTCATTTAAATTGTTCTCAATCCAATTTTCAATTAGTGGTCGGTGTTCGACAATCGTTAGTTCATCTTTACGGTCAAAACTAATTGATTTTAACTTCTCGATGATTTCATTAAACTTTGGATGTGATTTTGGGTATGAATTATTTGATAACATATTACTTCTAACACATTTATTTAAAGCGTCACACCAATCATCCAACCCGCTACCCGTTACGTGATATGAATACTTATATTGAGGATCATTCATTGGCTTATTTTTGAAAATCCAAATGAACTCAGTCCCTGTCTGATTATATCGATTCCAATTAGATGGTGTATCTTTACCCGCAGTACACCAGGTAGTTCCTGCACCATACTTACAACTAGCTTCCCAAGTCTTCGCTTGAACAATTAACAAGTCCTTATCCTCATATATCTTGACAGCATCTTTTTCTTTTTGCTTCCTAATAATATCATCCAAATCATTTTTTAACTCATCATAAGAAGAATATTTGGCAAAATCTCTCTTGGGTAATGACTTTTGTAGTTTTAACACATCATCCATAATGGACATAGCCATTTCAGGATTTCCGCTTTTTTTATTCGCCCAAGATATGTATAATTTTTTTGATTGGTCTGATTGTTCGTTAATAACACCCTTCATAATATAAAGGTCTCTAATTGAATTTCTTTCAGATTCATTTAACGTAAATCTCATAAAATTTTTTATAATAAATATCACATAAAATAAAAAACCCCACACTTATTAGATGTGGGGGTGTCGTATAGACATCTTGGTAATTAACGATAAGGTAAATACGTAAATACGTATTTTTTAATTCTCAAATATTTTTTATACCCAATCCTTTCAGAAAAGGTTAATGGTCTAATTTCAGTATTCTTCCAATCAAAACCAATACCAAAGACCCTTATAAATCCAAAACCCATAGTATGGTAAATTGTGAAAATACTACAACCAAATAAACGAATGGCAAAATCAATCGGTGTGTATTTCATATGTGTATTATTTAGTACCCCCTGAGAGACTCGAACTCTCACCCTAAGACATCGTTCTAAGCGATGTGCGTCTACCAATTCCGCCAAAGGGGCATATTTCCCCACCTTGAGATTACAGATGAGTAGTTATTTCGGTTTTTTCTGCTGTTCCAAAACCTGCGAGGCATCCCTCCTGAAAACAGTCAATCCTTACTTGGAGGAGAGCGGATAAGCTAACCTTGATTCCAATGTGTAGTCATTAAAGCTGATACTACAAATCACCATCCATTGTTAAATGAGTCTTGGATTAAAGACTGCTGAGTATCTCCTACTCATTGTGGTCAGGACAGGATTCGAACCTGTAGTGTGGTTTTAGAACTTTCAGGGGTCTTCCCACATTGTGACGGATACCATTCCGACACCTGACTATTTTTACCACATGTAGTGGTTTGGCGGTTCGTATGGGAATCGAACCCATGACCTTCGCAGTGACAGTGCGATATTGTAACCAACTCTACTAACGAACCTTTCAAGGCACTCCGTACGGGACTCGAACCCGTAAGCTCCCGCGTGAAAGGCGGGTGTCCTAACCAATTAGACGAACGGAGCATTTTGGGTGTAGCTGTTTTAAGAGAACCTCAACTCATACAACAGGTGCGCTACCTTGGCTTTTAACCTACACTCCTTTTGTAGTCAGGACAGGATTCGAACCTGCATTTATATATGTTTGTGACCTCGACTGCCGTTGTATCCTCAAACTAAATCACCTGCCGATGTGCGTTTACCGTTTCGCCACCTGACTATATTTTGAAAAGATATGTGGTGTCGCTCCACTGTCTCTACAACCTAAAGATTTCGCTCAGAAGGAGTTTCTAGAATTATTACTCGTTCCGTACTATTCCGAATTGCTAACAACACCTTTTAAGTGCATATCTTTGTAGTCAGGACAGGATTCGAACCTGTATGAGATGGTCAAAGCTTTCGCTACATCTTACGTGGAACTTTGCGGGCTCCTGCGTCTACCATTCCGCCACCTGACTATATTGAGGATGAGAAGTCCTCTGTGTTGTAGTGTACGATTATGTTTTCCATAATTCAAGTAATGTCACTCATCTTTATATCTCCTTTCTCAAGGGAACAACACATTTGTTGTTATCGTCTTATAATTACCAAGAAGTCAAAGAACTTAAACCATTTCTGATTTGTTTTACAAAGATACGGAAGAATTTTTAATTTCCAAATCTTTTTTTACTTTTTTTTTGTAGTCAGGACAGGACTCGAACCTGTATGCACGTCTACAATAATGGAGCTCTGTTTCAAGCGTGTCTAATTAGACCTATCATTATACGTCTACCATTCCGCCACCTGACTGTTTTAACTTTATTTAATAATTGATAAGATTTTACCTAAAAAAGATTTTTTTGGTTCAACTTTAGTTGGTGTAGAGATATTATTCCAACCCCTCACGTCTTTATCATACTGGTACTGAAATGATTGTAGGTAAATACCATGTAAGTGTGTTGGGACATTACTAAAATCAGCAACAACTTTTACTGAAAGTTCTGTACCAGTTCCAAGTATTTCGATGGAATTATTGATAGTTACTTCATTACTACCTTTGATAGTGAATGTATTATTTGAGTCTAACGATAGGTTCATTTGATTTTTAAGAATTTGGTTTTACTTTAATAATTTGTAGTCAGGACAGGATTCGAACCTGTATGATGAATTTTGAGAGAATTTCGTTGTACTTCCTATTTCATCTACTCTATATAGCGTCTACCATTCCGCCACCTGACTATTGAATTTATAGTGTTTGTTTTTTCAACCAAATCCAATACTGAGTTTCGTAATCTACTTTATCAATACTAAAGGAAGGTAGATATTGACTTAGATAATTTTGTTGTTCTTCGTTGGATAATCCATCCCACCATCTAACAGCCAATTCACGATCAGTCAATTGAACTCCGATGTCTGATTTAAGTTTAATTAAGTTTTCCATAACCATTTTGTTTATCACACCACAAAGATACTACTAAAATTTAATCCACCAAATTTTTTATTTTATTTTTTATCGAATGCTGCTACTATACTAATCCAGGTTGCCACCTGTTGTGGTGTTTGATGACCAAGCACCATCTCTCCGTCTTCAAACGTGTACCAATCACCTTTCCAAGTGTCTCCTGACCAAATGGCTATCTCTGCATCACTACTTTGCACGACATTTAGACCCTTAGCGAAGTCGAAACCATCAGGATGTTGATAGTTATCACAGTAGTTACCATATCCGAATTGAACACTAATTGTCCATCCGTTTTCAAACACCATTTGGAACCCTTTGTTTCCTGTTGCTCTAAATTCACTCATAACCTGTTTTGTTTATCACACCACAAAGATACTACTAAAATTTAATTCACCAAATTTTTTTTCAAAAAAAGTTGTTTTATTTATTCATATATGTTTTAAACCCTTCAATATCGTCATTTGAACCTAAAATAAGTACTTGATTCATATCTAAAACCACATATTGTGTATTATATTTTGTAAATTTGGATAAGAAATCGGTCACTATAATACCATCTGAATTATTTTCTTTCATTTGTTCTAATCCTTTATCTGTTATAGTATCAGCACCAAATTTCCATCTAGACCAAATTTTTTTATCTAATGGTCTTTCTATATTTAATAACGCAAAATATATCTGACTTCTTGACATGTAATCTTTATCTCCCGCCCTTAAATAACTCTTAGCCCTATTTTTACTACCTGTGAAATAAATCCCATGTTTTCCACCATATTCACCTGTAAAAGAATCTTTACCTCTATCATGAGGATTTAGAGTACCACCATGATAAACAATTTCATTTACTTTACTATTTGGAAAAACACTATTTAAATACTCTAAATAATCTTGTATATCACCATATTTTGATAGGTCATTAAAATTATTAAATATATCTGTTACAATATTCGCCTTATTTTCGTTTAACTCCTGTCCTTCAACAAACTCTCGTATGGTTTTTTTTATGGACGTTCTCAGATTTCTCATCGTTTTCTTTTATATATAAAAATTCAAATTTTTTCACTTTTTACTCTTGAAAAGTTTTTCTTTATACTTTTCGTAGTTAATTCCTTTAACCAACCCTCTTTTATTGGGGTCCAAAATCTTTGCCGCCCTTACAGCCGAAAAGAATTCAGACATATAACCTCTTTGGGTTATCGGCCAACCACCACCAGGGATAAAATATTCACCGTCCTTTTTAACCAATCTTCCTGTCTTTACTAAGAAGTCCACTCTCGTACCGGTAATACCTTCAGGTAATGAATCCATGTACTTATACAAATCCATAAGGTTCTTACTTCTTTTTTCAAATGTATATTTGTCCAAGAATTTTTCTTTCATACCGAACTTTTTCAATACCTCAACACTATCATTATATACCGCAATACGCCAATTAGCATATAAATCACGACTAATATTATCAATAAAACTTTCAATTTGGTCAACATTAAAATTTTCAACGGGAATAACTCTTCCGACAGAATCAAACATTTTCATACCATCATTCATTTCAAAATCCATACCAAGACCTATTGTCTTTTCTGAGGGAGATGGTATAACACTTAAACTTGCATGACCATCTGAATATGGAAATTCAGTTCTTCTGGATAACGGGATATCAACTTCGTGTTTGTTATTAAATAAAATTCCAGTTAGATTCATTGAATAAAAAAATCCCAATGTGTTAACGTCAAATTTATCAACTAATTGTAAACTTAATTGATATTCCAACTTGTATTTATCCATAGTAAAAATAAAGGTTGTCCTCCAAATATAATTTTGGTATTGGGTAAAAAATTTACTTGTTGCAAGTTCAATTAATTGATTAATATCAACTTTATTTTCTTCCTCAATCTTTCTAAACGCCTCATCGGGAACAAATGTCATAAACATTCCCAATTCACCAGGTGTTAATAAATCATCCTTTGAATCATACCATTCACCTTGTTCAACATCTCTAGTTCCATATTTGAGGTGTAATGCAATCTTATAAAACTGGTTTTCAGGTGGAACATTCTTTAAGATAATATAATACAATCCACCTTTTGAACTATAATTCTCATAGTAACTCGGATTATCTTTTGAAGTTGTGCACCACTTTGTACCAGCACCATAATAACAAGAAGATTCAAATGATAATGGTCTAACAATTAAAACCTTGTCATTTTCAAAAATTCTTTTGGTATTTGATTTAACCTCGTCTTTTAATTGTTTATTAGTTTTTTCTTGCATTAACTTATCCGTGAAATCTAAAAACTGAAAAAATGTATTACCAACATAATCATTCAAATCATTCTTATCATATTTTGATTTGTTGTTATCAAAAAACCATACTTTTTGAACAATGTTTTCGTACATATCCATCGTCGTTCTAAGATGACGTAACGCAATATCTCTACGAAGAGGTTCAATCTCATCAACATTCAAATCATTGTCAAACCAATCATAATTAAAATATTGGTTAACCAATGGGTCCAAATATTTGTAATTGGTTTGTTTCATAAAATCGTCATTAACCAATACATCATAAAATGATAATGGTTGGACATCTGAAACTAATTTACGTTCATTGTCAATTAGTTTCTTATATTTCTCATATACGTTTTCTTTTCTTCCTTCAGTTAAAACCATACTAATAAATACTTCAAACTAATAAAAAACCCCGACTTGTGATCGGGGTTATATCTTAAAGATTTTTTGAAATACTGATGATCAGGTTCATATCGGTGAGTTGAATAGTATTTTCCATTAGAATCCGTTTACGCCGTTGACGGTGGTGTATTTAAATTGAAGCTTGGCATCGGGGTAGATATGTTTGAAGGCACTTTGAACCATCAAAGTTCCTTCGTGAAAACCACAAAGGATGAGTTTTAGTTTTCCTGGATATTCATTGATGTCGCCGATGGCGTAAATTCCGGGAATGTTGGTGCTGTAATCAAAGGTATCTACGGCAATTCCGTTTTTGTCGAGGTTCAATCCCCAATCAGCAATTGGTCCGAGTTTAGGAGATAACCCGAACAACGGTAAGTAATAATCGGTAAGATACGTGGTGGTTTCACCGTTGTTGAAGGTGATGACCACTTCTTCTAATTTTCCGTTACCATTGAGTGCGGTTACTTCGGCTTCGGTTACCAATTTGATTTTTCCTGCGTGAGCCAATTCGGTAACCTTTTCAGCGGAATCGAGAGCACCACGGAAAGAAGAACGTCGATGTACTAGTACTACTTCCGCGGCAATATCGGCCAGAATGATAGACCAATCAAGGGCTGAATCACCACCACCAGCTACAACAATGCGTTGATTTCTAAATTTTTCTGGTTCTTTAATGATGTAATCCACCCCTTTGTTTTCGAAATTCGATAAGTTCTCGATGGGTGGCTTGCGGGGTTCAAAAACACCTAATCCCGCAGCAATGACCACGCAAGGAGCTCGGTGAATCGTACCACAAGTGGTGATGATTTCGAATTTTCCGTCTTCGGTTTGACGTATTTCTTCAGCTCGTTCACCCAAGGTAAACCCTGGTTTGAAAGGAGCAATTTGCTCCATCAGATTGTGGATGAGGTCTCCGGCCAAAACGGAAGGAAATCCAGGAATATCGTAGATGGGTTTTTTGGGATAAATTTCGGTGCATTGTCCTCCCGGTTGGGGAAGATAATCGATCAAATGACAACGAAGCTTGATCAATCCGGCTTCAAATACGGTGAAAAGACCAACGGGGCCTGCCCCAATGATCAATAAATCGGTTTCAATTGTGTGGTTCACGTTTTATAAAGGATTAAAGATTTTTTGAAATACTGATGATTAGTTCCGTTTCTTCATTTGTCAATGTTAGATAGTTGGATTTAATCTTATCAATCGCTTCACTGAATTCTAAATAAAAAAGACCTCGAGGTTCTGATTGGGGATCTTTACCATTTTGTTTATTTTGCCAATCCAATAACAATTCCAACATTTCTTCTCGTTCAGAATCATCCATTTCACGAAAATACTCACTTGGATAAACATCAACTTCAGTAGTAAAGTAAGCCATATTAGAACATATTATTTAAAAATTCTTCCTCAATTTCACTAATCGCAGCATTTTGATCAAAATCTTCAGGAACGTCATCCTCAAAATTTACTGAATCCACGACCCAATTATCCCAATCATTCCAATGTGCGTCAATAGAAATTTTGTAATCTTGGTATTCACCAAAGAATGTTTCATTTTTACTCGTTAATACCGAGTCATCATAGTTAATGTTTATGCTCATAAAAAAATAATTTTAAGTTTGTACTAGAGGCCGGATTCGAACCAGCACGGATGCTACCATCCAAAGGGGCTTAAACCCTTCGTGTCTACCAATTTCACCACTCAAGCATTTTTGTGGGCCCTGTAGGACTCGAACCTACGACTGTCACGTTATGAGCGTGATTTTCTACCTGCTGAAATAAGAACCCTAAATTTGTTGGAACGATGGGAATCGAACCCATGACCTGATGTGTATAAGACATCTGCTCTAACCCCTGAGCTACGTTCCAATTAAAACCCCGTGTCGCGGGCTACGTAAACGCGGTCATCTCAAAATTTTGGTAGTCCCACAGGGATTCGAACCCCAATTCTCGCATTAGAAGTGCGATGTCCTATCCATTGAACGATGGAACCATTTCTTTAACAACGCTACAAAGGTAGAAATAAATATTCAATAAGTCAAATTATTTTGAAACAAAAACTCCTTTACCTAAAGTGTGCAATTTTTCAACCCGACTATTATCAGCAATTTCACCATCAATAACCCAATTTGGTTGTACTCTTGGGTTATACTTAACTTGTTGGATATTGTCCATGATTTTTGTTTCTGATAATACTGTAATCTCATCACACAAAATCCAAGCACATACTGTTTTATGAGATCCTTCAAAAATCTTTGTTGCCGTCTTTTTGTGGTTTTTGAGAACACATCCATTCATCACAAGTTGCACATCATCAGGACTGAGATATTCCACCATACCATTTGGGTGTTCAACCTTCCACTTCATAAAGTTCTTACCTGAACTTAAGTTAAATCGGACTTTGATGGTCTTTCTCATTTTGACCACTCCTTCTCAACTGACCAACGTGGGTGTAAATCCCAATACTCTTCACAAAGAAAAATAATCGTGTTTTCTTTGTGGTTCTCTACTCGGACAATACCTTTTTGCATTAGAGCCAATAACATTCCACGAACAATGATTTCAGATAATTTTGTTACCTTAACTAAATCTTTTTCTTGGACATCTGAGACACCAATATTCGAATACAATTGTGCGATGAAAGCATCAAGTACTTTTTCCTCAAGTTGGGTTAGGTTTAATGTTTCGATTGTCATAACGTTTGTTTGTTTAGTATGACAAAGGTACATCAAAGTTTTCAAACGCACAACACCTAATTACAATTTTTTTATTTCATATTTGTAACCTGAGTCTGAATTGTTCTGAAACAATAGTTTATAATTCTCAGCATCAACATCATTATCAAATTCTAAGATCTCAGAATGAGAATCAACCAAAATTACAGGTAACTCAATACCATCATTACTCTTGATATACTTTACAATAACGTACGACATATTTTAACTTTTTCTTCAAACATAAATGATAAATACGAGATAATCAACAATATTTATGAATGAACTTGTTTTTTCAAACATTTAATCTTAAATTTGAAACATAAAATAAAAAATTATGGAATCAGTACTAGTATTAAATGCGGACTTCACACCACTTAATGTCACTACCTTACAAAAAGGGGTGGGATTGGTATTTCGTGGAAAAGCGGAAATCCTAAGAGAATCTACTGATCCTATTGTGTCAGGTTTCAAAAAATTTGCAAGACCTGTAATCATTCGTCTTCTGAGATACATAAACTACAGAAAAGGATCAGTTAAGTTAAACAGAAAGAGATTGTTCAAAAGAGACAATAACTCTTGTGTCTATTGTGGTAATACTAAAAAACTTACGATTGATCATATCTTACCGAGAAGTAGAGGTGGAAAAAACTCTTGGGAGAATTTGGTAACCGCATGTCTTCCTTGTAACTTGAAGAAAGGTGATAAAACACCAGAAGAAGCCGGAATGAAAATGAAATCAAAACCATACACACCAAATGTTATTTCATCGGTTTTTAATTCAGAACTTACCGAGATTTATTTGGATTATATGAAATCCTATTAACGGAGAAAGGGGACCGAAGTCCCCTTTTCCGAGATGATAAACCCCCCTCTCTCATTAACGGATTTATATCAACGGAGCCATCCGTGATGTTTAAGTTGTTACTTTTGTTTTTGCATTATCAATAACATCCTTTGTTTTGTTGGCAAACCCTTCAATTTTTGGACAAATGATTGTTGAGATTTTATTTTCTAAACCATCAACAAATCTACTATCTAATATTGCGGTGGATATTTGATTTCTTATCATATCAACAATACCACCACCCCACAAGTTATTAGTAAATGAACCACCTGCGGTTTTTTGGTCTAACATCTTCTTGAAATACCCTTCAACGATTGAATCCGCTATTATGTTTGATAAAAAATTACAATCAGTTAACTTTGAAAATTCTCCTTTTCGTATAACATTACCTATACCAACAACTACGGTTTGTGCTAATAATGAATTTTTATATTCAGGTCCGAATAAACCTTCCATTAACCAAGAGGTAAATCTTTCACCTAAAAGTGCTGGAAACTCAGAAAAAAATCCACCAAAGATACCTAAGAAAGAATCTAATATACCTTCATTAATCACTGATTCAGTTAGACCTTGGTCAATTAAACGACTACGTTCAACCATAAGTCTTTCGAACATTTTGTTAAATTCTTTTTGATTTGACATTGCGTTTTCATTAATTAATAACGAAAATCTACTTTTAACAATTTTTGATTCAATCAACAAAGAATTTTTCTTGTTCTTAGCCCCTTTCAATGATTCGTGTAATTTATTTTTCAAAGTTTTCATATTAAAATCTATTGTCAGTTTGTTTAGGTTGTGCTGGTTTTGGTGATGTTGCCATATATTTTCCTGCGGCAGGTGATAACACAAATTGTAAATATGTGTTCGCCTTCCTCAAGTCATATCTAGTGTTACCTCTATTATCTTTAATATTCTTGTATTTTGAATCATCTAGACTTGTAATAACATCAGCTTCAAAACCTCTATCCGTAAGTCGTTTTAAGATATTTCTATTTTCATAATTACCTTCTCTCATACACTGAAGAACTGTTCTTTTTACCATATCAGTTCCAGGGATTATTGGATCAGTCGGTTCTGATGTTGTCGCGTAATGGTATAACAAGAATAAATCACCAAAACATCTTCCTAATGATTGTACTTGTGGTGAAATTCTTGTTTGTTTTCCACCTGAAACAACCGCAGATTCTCCACCCATTTTAAATAAATAAATTGTTTGTGGTTTTGTAACACCTAACGCTGATAAATCAATTGTTAATGGTGTGTAATATTGATCTGTTCCTTGAGGTGGGTTTTTAAACTGATTAAAATCATCCTCAACTCCTCGATTGTAATTATTGTAAGTATCTTTCCAATCTTGTGTTTGTGCATTCCAGTATGTATTTTTATTTTGTCCTAAAGTATCACCATATTTTTGAACTTCAGGGTTTGAACTTCCTTTGAAAAGTCGTGCTGCCATTTCAAAAACCTGACCTCTATATCCTTGTCTAATGTAAGTTCTTAACTGATTATATAAATCCTCCAACTGACCAAGGTCACCAGGTTTTGATACATCAACACCTAATTTACCTGCCGCCTCAGAACCCGCAGATGTTTCGATTGTTGATATATTTGGACAATTAAGATTACGAGTGTATTTAAAAGATTTATCACCTGATTTTAATGTATAAACCTTAAGATTACCATCAACAATTATATTATATTTAACGGTTTGGTCATAATCAGCACTTGTTGATTTGTAAGTAATAGCTTCATTCCCTGGAAATCCAGCTACGGAGATATTTCTTAATATTGTTGCTTTACTTTTTATAGGATCTTTAATACAAAATTCCATAACATCATTCAAAGGATAGTTAGCTTGGATTGGTTTTGCAGAAACTGCTTGCTCAATCAAAACATTTCTAACAATTCTACGAATAGATTCAGGTAAATCTGTTGTTGGTATTCCTCCAGTATCTAAAGGTTCGTCTTTTTTAGGTTCTGTCTTTTTATTAGACTTCTCACATTCTTTACTTCCCCAAATACCTGTCATTTCTAATCCATAATTTTTTTGCCACTCCTTAACAGCGTCTGTAGTTTTACTACCAAACTTAGCATCAAGTACTAAGGTTTGCCACTCACCTCTATTTTGACTATTTAAATATTCTTGTAGTGTTCTAACCGATTCACCTTTCATACCTCTTTTAATATCCTTACCAACACAATATTCTGGTGCTGTCACATATGTTGTCTGATTTCGAGGTGGTGGTGGAGTATCAGGTGATACTGGTTCGGTTTGAGGTACGTCTGAAGGTAATGGAATATTCTCATCTTTCAAAAAGTACCATAGTGCTGCCGCAGTTATTCCAGTTGTTGCTGCCCATTTAAGAATTGATTTCCAATTCCAATTTTTATTTCTTAACAACCAAACCTTAATACTTTGTTTTTGAGAATCAGTAACCGTCTTTACAACTTTTCCACCTGTTTTGGCTGAAGTTTTAGCTGAAGTTTTAGTAGTCGTCTTTACTGTAGACCCTGTTGATTTTTCAATTGCTTTAATTTCTGCAGCAATATCTCTTGCGATATTATCTGAATAACCTGCCTGTTTTAGTTTATTAATTATAACCGCAGAATCCTGACCCGCCATTCTACTTGCCTTACTAGCGGCAATCTCTTTAACTATATTACGTTCCAAACTTGGTGTAACTTTACCAGTATTCAATAAATTTTGAACAACTTTAGCTCCCTCAGCCCCTTTTAAAGTCTTACCAAATGATTTAACTAATGTTTCAGCATCTTTAATTACCGCACCACCCTTTAAAACCAATCCCGTATTCCCATAAACCTTTTTGAAAGCACTTGCAAGTTCTTTAGCATAGGCAGCAGCACTCTTCGTTCCTATTTTTAAGGATTGAAACTGTTCGTCTAATTCATTAACATCTAAGTTTTCAGTTATTGTTTTAGTCAGATCATAATTCATTAGATATGAAATCTTTTCTAAATTTTCTCTTAAATTTTCCATACTCATATTTTTTTTTACGGCCATACTAGATCCGCCGATTTTATTGCATTTAATATTTCTTGTTCTTGACTTTGATTACCCTTACCCATAAACTTCTCAACCCCCTTCTCAATCCCATAAACAAGACCTGTAGTTGTAGCTCCGGCTTTACCACCTTTTACTACTTTTTGTCCTGTTGTTAGTTTAGGAGCTAATTGAGCTTTACTTATACTACGATTTAGTAACCCATTCACACTATTAGATAATTTATTTACAAACCCTGAAACTTTACCCAAAATTGATTTTATAAAATCTGCAGCCTTTGGGAATTTTTTTGATAAAAACGAAACAGCTTGATTCATTTTTCCTGAAACAGATCCTAAAGCACCCCCAATTTTTTGGATGATTGATTTTAATCCTGGTGTTTTTGCAACAATTTTAGCCATTTGTTGTGTTGTCTTAGCACCTCTTAATGACGTTGTAATTAATGTTTTTGCGGCTTTAGCAACACCACCGGCCAAAACTAATCCGAGAATATCGGTACCAAAAAATAATAATCTAATCCCTAGTGGTAAATCTTTGTCTTCGGTTTCGACCATACCTGTCAATTCTGCAACATCTAAAGCCACAATTATTGCCCAAGGGATCCATTGTACCGATTTACCAATTCCGGTGGCAACAAGAATCGCATCTAAAACCAAACCAACAGGGTGATACATCGCACTTCTAATACTTCTTGCGATATATAAAAGACCTTTACCAATAATACTGAAGGCTTTAGCGAAATCTCCTTGTGAAATGTTTTTCACAAAATCACCCATTCCCTTAGCTGATTTGTCAATAAACTCACCAACTCCTTTAATCGCTTCACTACCTTTTTGTTTTATCCATCCGATAGGATCGAATTCAAACTCTAACAATATGTTTTTAATATTTTTAGTACTCTCAGTTAATAACAAATTATTTAACTCAGACATACATTCACTAACAACTTGTCTTGGAAGATCAGAAACACTATATGAATGTCTCAAAAAGAATACAAAATTATTGAAATCTTCCAATACATTACCAAGTTTCGTTTTGTTCTCAATATCATATAATTCATCCATAAAGATGACGTATTTTTCATCAGGAGACAACCAATCTGAAATTAAGTAATTTTTCATTAGAAACCGTATTTTACTTGTCCTTCTGGTTTTATTTCACACCACTTCTTATTGTTTTTTCCAGTACTAGCACAATAATTATCAATCAGTGTTTGTAATATTTTATTTAATGTGGCTCTTGATTTAGTCGCAAACCATTCCCCTTCCATAGCATCACCCAATGATTCACCATAAGACGATTTATATTTAGATGAAATAAGAATACTTCTTTCCAAGGTATTAAAAGCGTCAGTATTTGATATCGCATAATATAGTCCATCACCTGTACCCGCACCTGAAATCGCATCATTAATTGTTTGGACAATCTTATCAACATTTTTTGTGTTTGCCTTTGGTAACCCCATTAAATTAATAACCGCTTCGGGTTTGTATAGTACAACATCAGGTGTTAAAAATCTAAGCATTTTACTAGATTCATTGATGTTTTCGTTTAAAGTTTTATCTAACTTATAGTTCATCATCAACAACACTCTTTTTAGGGATTCCTGACCTTCATTTATATTCATAAACTTTTTTTTTAATAAATATACTATATTATAGTAATGTGTTCGCTTTACCTCGTTTTGTTTGATATAAATCTTTCCATTTACCAACTTTTACAGGATTTGCTAAACCTCTAGTTATACCTGTTTCCCATTTTGTAATAGTAGGATATCCTCCACTACCACCTGTTTCTTCTTGTTCTCCCATTTCTTCTTTTGAAGTTTCGGTGATTTGATCAATAAGATCTATGATGTAATCAACGTCTAATTTCATTTCAGTAATTTTCTGGTTTTGGTAATTTATCAGGATTAATCAAAAAATATTCATTCATAAAAGAGATAAGTTCAACTTCATCAATTTCTTCTTCGTCATTTTCAAAGAATTCTTCCTCATCCAAAAAATCTAATGGGTATGAAATTACATCATACCCATAATCATCGATAATATCTAATTCAAATTCGCTAATACGAATAACATCATCAGAATCGTCTATGGTTCTATAATGAACTTCGACCATTGATTCTCCGATTGAATATTCAACTATCTCTCTAATTTCCATCAATTATAATTTTTGAATCTGTTAAACATTTCCGTGATTTGGTTTCTTTGGTCATTGAACGATTCTTTAATGTCTTTATCCATTTCGTTCATCCAACATTCACAAGTTTCTTCATACATTCCGCACTCATTACACATTTGACCTTCTTCCAAATCAAATTTTTCATCTTCAGGATCAAAAATATAATCTTCGACACCTTTTTTTCCCATACTATGTGATGATTTTGGACCTCTAAAGGAATACATTGATTTATCTTTGTCTTCAAATGGAGTTTCACCGGTAAATTCAACATCATCTTCATAATATGATGGAGCTTTAATTTTATATTTTTTTCCTAATTTCAAGTTTTCAATTCCAAGATCTTCCTTCATTTCATCAGTACTTTCATTGATTCCAACATTGGTATATGTTTTAATATCACCTTTGTTATTAACAACCAAACCTCCTTTGTCATTTGCGAAGTCTTGAACATACAATGGTTGTGGGTTTAAGTTTTGATTATGTCTTGTAACATAACCATCATATATTGTTTTGTGTTGGTTCAATATATTTTGTTTCTCTTCTGAGGACATTTGTCCTGATGCAAAAAATCCGTTCATATCTTTTTTGTTTATAAATATTATTTAGATGTCATAAGTTTATAATTACGAATATATAACTCCATAATTGCTCTTGAAATAGTTCTAGTTTTACTTTCAACATTTGATATTGTTATCTCTTTTCCTTCATCTTCCAAGATTTTCATTGCTCCTGAAATAATCTCATTTCGGCAATCACTGGCAGATTCAATGAGGTCTTCAAAACCATCAGTACCATCTTTGTGATAATTAAGTTCTTTTATTATTCCTTCTTTACCTAACATAAGATAAGGTGCCGCACCTAACATGTTTGTTAAGCCACTTTTTTGTAGTTCCACTAAAAATTTCATAACAACTTTTAAATTCATGGCGTCAAACATTTTTTTGTGTTTTGTCAATGTTTTAAAATCAAATTGTTCTTTAAGCGTGTCTTGATCTGTCACGACATTATTTACCAAAACTCTATCAAACCCAAAATATTTTGTTTTTTTCGCTATTTGTGTTTGAGATATAAATTTTTTGAATTTAAATCCTACATGATATTGGTCATCTGATGTAAGTATATTTGTTATAAGATTTACTAATTCCTGAGTTGGACCCTCAACTTTAATCTTAACATCACACATTAAATAATCATACCACTCACCAACACTAATCATCGGCTTAAAACCTATGAAATGAACTTTATATTTTACAACAACATCTAACCCACTAATTAATTCATCACCATCCACAGTGAAAACTTTATCTTTAAAGATGTTATTCAAAGATGGGATAATTTTTTCTTTATCTGTTTTTACATTGATAATTGATTCTTGGACATTATTATCTTTAGTATCTTTCATGTAGATATCAACAGATGGTACTATTGCCAATTTACTACCATTGTCCCAATCTACAGAATATAAAGGTTCTCCAAACACTTCAGTAACATTCGTCACAGTACCTTTACTACCAACTCTAACACTCGCATATTTATCTTCCATACGAAGTAATATAACTCTATCCCCAACTTCCAATTTTGGTTTTACATATTTTTCCATAACTAATAAATATGTTGATGTATTTATATGTTATGAAAGTAACTATCACAGAATCCGATATTAAACAAATTATTCTTGAATCTGCAGAAAAAGAGAGTGAGAAGGTGGTTGAAGACATTAAAAGTTATACCAAAGACCTATATCAAAAAATTAAGGAACATTTAGGTCTTAATTTGAAATTCCTACTAACTTGGGGAATTGGGATTGGTGCGTTGATTAAACCGATTGAAGATTGGATAAATCTAAATGTTGTTGATCTATCTCCAACGGAGGTAACCTTAATTGCGGTCTCTGCGGTAATGACAGTATTCTTTGAAAAAAAATCCGACATTACTATGTTGATTGATAAAATTAAAGAAGAAAGTTTATATGAAACCTACTCTATGGTGGTTAAAAAAACGAAAGAATTCAAAAAAGCATATAAAAAACTATTGGACTATTTTGGTATTAGTTTAACCGGTGTTGCATCAATGGCGAATTATGCATTGATGTTACCTTTAATACCAATTATGAAAAATGTTTTTGTTAGTGGTAATTTTGAAGATGTTGATTTGGATAAAATGGTTAAAAGGTTGATTGCCATTGGTGTAACGGCAACAGTTGCTGAGGTGATAAAAAAACTAGCAACACGTATTTCCAAATTGTGATTGTTAGTTTATTATTGATCTTATGGATCTCATTTCGACGCACATTATTAAAAAACAAGACTTAGGTGTTCATGGAGCATTGTTCGGTGGTACTTTATTATCAATGATTGATGAAAGTGCTGCTGGGTATGCTATGCAACTATGTGACACACCAAGATTGGTTACTGTAAGTATTGATAAATGTTTCTTTGAAAGACCCGCAAAAGAAGGTCAATTATTGAAAATATATGGATCACCTGTAAGACACGGAAGTAGTTCTATCACTCTATATTTGGAAGCTAGAAACCATAACGTATATACCGGAGAACAAAAGATTATATTGAAAACAAATATAAAATTCGTTCGTATTGATGAAGAGGGTAATGCAATCCCATTAGGCGATAAAGCCAAAAATAGAATTTCCAAACTCATTGATGGTGAGAAGGTTGAAGATAAGGAAATTTAATTACTTAGGGGTTTTTGATGTGTTAGCCAGAGATGATTGAGATTGTACGGTACTAAGTTGAGTTTCTAAAGATGCTAAATTTTTTCTTATGTCTGATTTATTTTTGAAATACGTAATAAGTGTTCCTCCAACTCTAATTAAAAAAGCAGCAACTATTATAGCGAAAAAACTTATAATCATCGCTGAAACACCACCAAGACCAGCGCCTATCATTAGAGAAACAAAAAAGGTTATTGCAATATCATTCATAGCATGGTCAGAGAAGTATTCGGATAACTTTTTTTTCAACTCATTTTTATCCCAAGTTTTCTTACTTTTGTAAGCTCTCATTGCATCTACAATTACCTTTTCAATGTCTTCTGTATTGTCTTGTTCAGATAATTTATATTTATTTTTCACTAAAACATTATAAAACGCTTTAATATACCTAAAAAACTCACTTACTGATATATTATTTAATATATTAATAATCTCCGGTGTTAATATGTTTGGAAACATTGACTTCAAACCTTCCATAGAAAAGTTTGATTTAACTAATACCTCTTTAACTTTATTAAGAAATACATCATCAAAACTTCTCAAGTTTTGAATAAATTCTTTAATATTTTTTCCTTCAGTAATTATTTGAACTCTGTTATACTGATTTTCTGTTATAATTATTTTCATTTTTTTGGACAATTAAATTTTAGGGTAAATAATGTGTTTTTTAATGGTGAGTATGCCGTTAAAATAATAGTACTAACGTCTTTAAGACTGCTTATATTAAAACTAATCTCATGGTCTCCAGAATTATTATCAAATTTTACCGTTCCTTTACTCATAGCATTCACATATCTAAATAACTTCGGGAGATTTGATAAATCTTTAACAGGTCTCAAATTTCCAAAATTAACTCCTTTAAATGCCACTTGATTAGGATGTTTTAATAGTAAATTATGAAACTGAAAAAATTCTGTATCATTAGGATTTCCAATAAAACCGGTGTCTAATAATACGTTATTAAATAAATCAGTAACAATAAATCTATCTGGTATTCTTAATGAATTGAAAGATACTGTTAGGTTATCATAATCGCTAACATTGATTTTTCTTTGGAATCCGATAAATGGTGGGTCTCCAACTTGAGCACCTTTACCAGTCACTTCATAAGTATTGTCACATTCTAAGGTGATAGTATCTTCACTAAAATTTTCAATTTTTGTTCCTGGCGGAATGTAGTTACGACCCTTTGTTGTTAGTCTAGGTGTTTTAGATTGTAATGGTTTTAGTGTTTTATCAACACCAACTTCCATATAAACATATTGGTCCGCCAAGTATTTAGGGTCAGTTGCTTTATCAACACCTCTTGTATATTTTTCTTGTCGTTCTTCAGGTTTTACAACATATTCTTCAATGGTTGCATTATTCTTCCAATCAGGAATTGATTTATTTAACCAACCTTCAACAACTGATTTAATTGTTTGTAATCTATATTTGGATAAATCACCATCCTTCATTCCAGGAGGTGGAGTGGAGTTAGACTCACTTGATTCAATATATAACTTGATATCACCACCTTCATTATCTGAAAAGAATTTTTTCAGTGGTTCCAATTTTTTATAAACCTCAGTTACATTCAAACTTTTAACGTCATATTTTCCTTGTTGGAAATCCGCACCGAAATCAATCCTTAATCTACCATCATTTTCGGCTTGTTCAAATAACAATCCGTTATATAAATTTTTAATATATCTTAATTCATTTTCAGATATGATAAGTTTACCCATAAATCATCTTTATTTATAAATAGTCATATAATTATGAAATTTTTTTTTAACAAAAATAATTTGATAGTTCAATTTTCCTTTTTTATGATTGAAACATGGGAAAATTTAGAACATTATTAGATCAAAAAGATTACCTAAATGGGACTTTAGGTGATATGGTTAGAACACTTGATATTAGTGGTAAGTCAAAATATGTTGAAATGATTGTTAAGCTTTTGGAATCAAAAAATAATGACAATTTGTTGAGTAACAATAATGAGTTATTGTTTGAAATTACTTCATTGTTATCAATACCTCAAGACCACATTATAAAACTTAAAAATGAAAATCCGATTTACTTATTTTTTATGTTACGTGGTATTGCAGAGCTTTTGGGATGGAGAGAGTCTAGAAACCTCATGAAATTTATGGAATATTGTGAAAATAATAAAATTAAAACAGATATCTCCAAAATAACAACAATTGAAGATGTTATGTTCCACGTCAGTATTGCTAATCTTGAAAAAGAAGATAAAGAAATTATGGAATACGTTATTAAGGATTATGAAGATGATGAATGGTTAATTGTTAGACCTTTATCCCATTTGTCATCTAGGAAATATGGTGCGGGAACTAAGTGGTGTACAGCATCTGATCACGATTCATCCACATTCTATGATTACACACAATCAGGAACTCTAATATATACAATGAATAAAACTAAAAACTTTAAGGTTGCTACCTACAAAAGAACTTATGATGGTGTATCTTTTTGGAATCAAGTTGATAGTAGAATTGATTCGTTAGAATCCGAGTTACCTCATGAAATTTTGTTTAAAATAAAAGAAATTATAAATAAAGGTGAAGTTAATTTTGTTTTATTAACTGAAGACCAAAAAGAAAAATTATCAGGTCGTCATTTAGAATTAAAAAAGTCTTATACCGATTACGACCTTACTAATGAGGTGATGGATATAGCAGGACGACAGGAACCTCTGAGGGGTTATTTAACTATTCAAGACCCCCCAAATTTAATTGCTGCTGGTTCTATTTCGTATCCTACAGACCAAGAAGCTCCTGTTGAGGAAAGATCCATCTAATATCAATCTGTGAAATATATGATTGGGGATGTTCAACACATCCCCTTTTTTTAATGTAATAGGTAATGAATTATCCATTTGAAATTTCCAATCACCTGTTATGTCAAGTATTGTTACTTCACGATCTTCTTTATCTCTATGCCATTGAAATTCATCGGGATCTGAATCTGAAGTGAATGTTCTTATTTTGGTGTTTTCATCAATTTCTTGATCAACATATGGTTTCATCATCATTATCTTCCTATATATTTTCTACCTTATATGGGCTGTTTATGTTAAAGTAATTTTCTTTGAATCATTTAAAAGAATAATTTTGAAAATTATTTGATTTTAAACGATACCTTATTAAACTTCTATCTATTTTTAATTCATTAGATGCTTCTGTTATGGAATTATATTCCACATCATCAATAATAATAGGTTTTTTATGTTTACAAATGTAATTTGGGTTATTTTTTCGTATTACACATTTTTTTGAACAATAAATTTCCGTTCTGTTCTTGTAAATAAACTCTTTCCCACAATTAATACAAACTTTATTTTTTTTGTTTTTTCGTTTAAAAAGGGCATCAACTCTATCATCGTCAAAAAATTTGTAAAATCCTTGGACATTACCAAAGTTCATAATATTATTATTAGTCCTTATTGATTTAAACAATAATAATAGATCTTCAGATACTTCGTCAATCTCACAATTTTTCAATTTGTCTTTAATATAATAACATTTTTTTTCATATTTTTTCCAGTAATTATCCCAATACTCTTTTCTATTCTGTTTGGATTTATCACAATTCAACGACAAGTGTAATTTTGATTTTAATTTATCTTTATATATTTTAGATTTTTCTTCCCCATATACTTTTTCATATGTATATCCTTTTGTTTTGGAATTGTTTGATATTTTCAGTTTAATCTTATCAATATCAGGATGTTTTGACAACGTATCTCCACCATCACCCCCTTTAGTAATATTATATAATATATGATTTTTCTTATATTCTTCTATCCAATAAATTTCTTTTCTTGATAATTCTTCATAATTATCGGTTCTATCTATGATTTTTTTTGTAAAATTATCTTTACCGTACTTTTTTATTGATCTTTTAATAAGGACACCAGACCCATAATAAGAATCTCTTTCGGTAGTGTCTTTTCCAATGTAAATCTTACCATTCACAATATTTCTAATCTCATATATAACCATACAATAATCTTTACATATAAGTATTATGAAATAAAAATTTTACCTGTAAACAAATGTGTATTTTTACCAGTACCCTGAATATGTACGATTTCCCCAAAGGTGAGCATATCGGTTAATTCTACACGCCCAGTACCCCGCCTTTGTTTTATCCTTCTTATCTTTACATTTATGTCTTGCAGCAAAACTTCTTCTTGCTTCAGGATTTGATACTTTCGCTGTTAAACCACCATGAACATCACCGAAACTTATCTTTTTAACACGACCTGAGTTACCTTTAACATAAACGTAGTATTTCTTTTTACCACCTGACGCTCTCATCGGGTAATTTAATTTTACGGTTTTTCCAGCATATTCCGCTTCATTGATCATTTCATCTTCATCCAAAAACGGAACGTCCAAAAATACAACATCACCATCTTCGTTAATTGCTGTCTTTCCAATATCCATAGAAACAATCCACCTATCAAAACCTTCAAGTTGTAATTTACCTTCATTATATAGATCTCTAGCTTCGTTAATCAAATTAAAAAATTCATCAGAATATGGTCTAAAAATTTGATTTTGTAATCTAATACCTTCGTTTAAGTGGTATTTCATATTTTCTGAGATAATAACTTGTTCAGTTAAAATCATTTTCTTATTAGTATCTTCTTTTAACACTTTTTTAATAAGATCCTTCATAGACATTTTTTTTAATAAATATACCGGTAATTGTTTGACAGTATAGTTTCCTTTTGTATTTTTGTGACATGGATTCAAAATTTGTAAAAGATTACGTTAAAGTAACAAGAACAATTATGTCTGTTGAAACAAAGGAACAGATGAAATGTGCCAAAAAAATGACTAATTTATTATTCAAGAAATGGGAAAAACATTCCAAGGTTATTTATGGATATGATGAAAGTGTTGAAAACTTATTCAGACTAATTGATTCAAAAACTAATTTAATTTATATCGTATGAGTTTTGATTTCAAAGAAGGTAATGATCTTATCGCCTATTTTATGGGATATACCTATCGTTATATCACTTACGAAGATTTAACAAGAATGGGTAATAATCAAAAGACGTTGTGTCATATCTATTCAAAGGTTCCTTTGGAAATCATTGACATGACTTTATACCCGTCACATTGGGAAGTTGATGCCGATAAGATGTTGGTACTAACACCCTATGAATGTTCGGAATTTCCATCATATTTGGAATACCACGAGGATTGGAATTATTTAATGGAGGTTATAAGTGCCATTGAATCCACACCTATTGGTGATGAATTACCAAGTATAACATTGGGATCGTCAATTTGTGAAATAATTTCAACAAAAGGAATATACGGTAAATTGATTTCACATCCTTACAAAAAATTAACGACAGTTTGGGAACTAATCGTTGAGTTCTTACAATTAAATGAAGGTTTGATTAGTTCTGATTTAGGAAGTATTCACATTGATAGATCAAGAATTAAATTTGATAATTTTAACTAATGATCGTTGGTTTATGTCTTTTTTTGGTGTTTTGTATTTTTCTTAATTTTTTGATTAGGAAAAATAAAAACTTTTAATTACCTTTGTGTCGTTAAAACAAAACAATATGAAAATTGAAATCGGACATGGGGTTAGACAAAGACTTTGGTTCACATCTGATACTCACAATAATCATAAAAGTCATATTATGACTATTTATAAGTAAAAGTATGGAGTGTCTAATATGTACCGAAGAGTTTGAAAACAAGACAAAGCGTGTGTTAATACTTTGTAAAGATTGCAGATCACAAAAGCATAAACTTGTCTGCACTGAATGTGGAGCATCTTGCAGTGTTAGTGCATACTACTATAAAACTGTATTAACTGATAAATACCTCTGTAAGAGTTGTAACAGTAAAGGAGAGAGAAATAGCAACTTTGGGAAAAGATGGGCTCAGGAACAAAGAGACGCTCAATCAGAGTTAGTTAAATCCAAAGTCGATGATGAATATAGAGCTAGATGTGGAAAGTCGATGAGAGGTAAGACAGTCTCCCAGGAGACTATAGACAAGCAGCTTAATACTAAAATGGAGAGGTACGGCACCCTTACTACATTTAACGGGCATACCCCCGAGACACTTATTTTAATAGGTGAGAAGTCAGCGGCTAAATTCACTCCCGAATATAAAGAGAAACGCAGGCAAATGATGGAACAGTCAGGACATTGGATTCCTCTAAGCGAAAAGGACCATTACCTTTTATATAGAGAGTTAGCAGATTGGAAGGGTAGTATGTTAAGTGAGGAGATTGTTGGAAAAGAATTACTAAAGACCTATAGCTTAAAGTCAAAAGAAAACAACGGTGCGAATAGTTTGGTTAGAGATCATATGTACGGGAGAAAGGCAGGGTTTAAAAACGAGGTCTTTCCTGAATTACTCAGGCACCCTGCCAACTGTCAGA
>Ga0209400_1000031_pt1 | contig 130549 bp, 131 predicted proteins | sample M_130807_EF_Meta_FD_187313 | JGI IMG/M metagenome (GOLD analysis project Ga0209400, IMG submission 187313) | Freshwater microbial communities from Lake Montjoie, Canada to study carbon cycling - M_130807_EF_MetaG (SPAdes) (version 2) | ecosystem: Environmental > Aquatic > Freshwater > Lake...
TTTAGTTGCGGAATCCGGTGCAGACCTAGGCGTAATGATTTCGGCATCTCACAACCCAGCTCCTGATAATGGCATCAAGCTATTTTCTCGTGGTGGGGGAAAGTTAGATGATGCAATCGAAGCAGCCATTGAAGCCCGAATCGGTGAACCATGGGAGCGCCCAACTGGTCGCGGTGTGGGTCGCGCAATCGTTGACGATAGCGCTCGCGAAAGATATTTAAAGCACTTACTTGCCTCAGTTAAGACTCCGCTCAAAGGTTTAAAGATTGTCGTTGACTGCGCCAATGGTGCGGCAACAACGGTCTCGCCTGAGGCCTATCGCCGTGCCGGCGCTGAAGTAATTTCCATATTTGATGCACCCGATGGTTGGAACATTAACGATGGCTGCGGTTCTACCCACCTTGAACAATTACGCGCTGCCGTATTGCGTGAAGGCGCTGACTTTGGTTTAGCCCACGATGGCGATGCCGATCGCGTATTAGCAATCGATGCGCAAGGCAATGAGGTCGATGGCGATGTAATCATGACGATTCTGGCCCGCGGCTTTAAAGCATCAGGATCGCTTAAGGCCAACACCATTGTTGCAACCGTCATGAGCAATTTAGGTTTCTTCCATGCCATGAAAGATGCGGGTATCACGGTAGAAACAACTGCAGTTGGCGATCGTTACGTATTAGAGAAGATGATTGAAAAAGATTTCTCACTCGGTGGAGAACAATCTGGTCATTTGATTATGCGTGAATTTGCAACAACTGGCGATGGCACCTTGACGGCGTTAGCACTGGCACAAGAAGTTGTTAAATCTGGAAAGACTTTGCAAGAGCTGGCTGCGTCGATGGTGCGCTTTCCGCAAGTACTTGTAAATGTTAAGAACGTTGCGAAAGCGAAGTTAGATGGATCTGCGCCAATCAAGGCCGCTGTTCTTGCTGCTGAAGCAAAACTTGGCGAACACGGACGTGTCTTGTTAAGAGCATCTGGCACCGAACCGCTTGTCCGCGTGATGGTTGAGGCACAGAGTGATAACCTAGCGAGCGAAATAGCAAATGACCTGGCGAAGGTCGTTCAAGCAGAGCTGGGGTAAATAAAAGTGTGCGGAATTGTGGGTTACACCGGGCCACAGTCTGCAATTACACCGCTAGTTGAAGGCCTACGACGCCTCGAATATCGCGGTTATGACTCAGCAGGAATTGCATTAGGTACACCAGGTGCGCTCTTTATTGAAAAGCGCGCTGGTAAATTAACTAATCTTGAAGCTGCGCTTCCTGCAAACATGCCAGTTGTTCATTCTGGAATTGGCCACACTCGTTGGGCAACGCACGGCGGACCAACCGATCGCAACGCCCACCCGCATACAGATAACGAAGGAAAGCTCGCTGTTATCCATAATGGAATTATCGAAAATTACTCTGAACTAAAGGCAGAGCTGCAAGCGCGCGGGCATTCATTTTCATCCGACACAGATACCGAATCTGTTGCTCACTTACTTTCTGATCTTCGTAAATCACATAACGGAGATTTAACACAGGCTATGCGCGAAGCGGTCTCTCGCCTGCGCGGCTCTTTCACCTTGGTCGCAGTCCATGCAGATGCACCAGAAGTAATCGTCGGAGTCCGCCGCAATTCTCCGCTAGTTGTCGGCTTAGGCGATGGTGAAAACTTTATGGCATCTGATGTTGCTGCCTTTATCGATTACACCAAGCGCGCAGTTGAACTTGGGCAAGATGAGATCATCACAATGACGCCTGCCGGCATAAATATTATTGATTTAGATGGCAAGGCAGTTGCTCCAAAGGAGTACACAATTACTTGGGATTCAGCTGCTGCACAAAAAGGTGGCTACACCCACTTCATGCTCAAGGAGATTTTTGAGCAACCAAAAGCTGTTGCCGATACCTTAATTGGGCGTTTAACCGATAACGGCAAGATTGAACTCGATGAGCTGCATATGTCAGATGCTGAAATCAAAGCGCTATATAAGATTGTCGTTATCGCCTGTGGAACCGCGTATCACGCCGGCATGATTGCTAAATATGTAATTGAAAAGTGGGCAAAGATCTCCGTCGAAGTAGAAATTGCCAGCGAATATCGTTACCGCGATCCAATTATTGATCCAAATACTTTGGTAATTGCCATCTCGCAATCGGGTGAAACCATGGATACCTTGATGGCTATCCGTCACGCCAAATCTGCTGGTGCGCGGGTGCTTGCAATCTGTAATACCAATAGCTCAACTATCCCGCGCGAATCAGATGCAGTGCTTTACACGCATGCAGGTCCAGAAATTGCTGTGGCATCAACTAAGGCGCTGCTTACTCAGATCATCGCAGTCGATCTGATCGGCCTGCATTTAGCCCAAGTGCGAGGTGAGTTAAATGATGCGCAGGTGCGCGAACTCTATAACGAGATGCTTGAACTACCTGGAAAGATTGAACAGATCCTTGAAACCGTTGAACCGCTACGTGCGCTAACTAGAAACTTTGCCAAGGCAGAAACCGTTCTCTTTATTGGTCGCAATATCGGTTATCCGGTTGTGCTGGAAGGCGCACTTAAGTTAAAAGAACTCGCGTATATCCATGCTGAAGGTTTTGCTGGTGGCGAGTTAAAGCATGGCTCGATTGCGCTAATCGATGAGGCTAAAGGCACTCCGGTGATCGCGATTCTTCCATCCGGGAGCGATCATTTACTTGATGAAAAAATGTTGAGCAATATCCAAGAAGTGAAAGCACGTGGCGCACGAGTAATTGTTATCGCCCATGAAGGCGCCCAAGTTGTTGGAGCCGATCACATTATTCGAATCCCAGCATGCTCGCCTCTCTTCCAACCAATTTTGGCCACGGTTCCGTTACAAGTATTTGCATACGAAATGGCTATTGCGCGCGGCAATGATGTTGATCAGCCGCGTAACTTAGCTAAATCAGTTACGGTCGAATAAAAGTGTCAGTAGTCATTGATGTGCGCCGTGCACAAATGGTCCGAGCTTTCCGTTGGTCAGCAATTCTTTTCGTAGGTTTCTTAATTATTACCCAACAAGTCTTAACAAATGGCCCTCTGGTTGAAATTGATAAATGGATCCATGATCTAGACCGCCCCAAGTTTCGGGGGATAAGCGGATTAATTATTCGTCGCCTTGATGATCTCGGTCTTCGTGGCGTAACTGCAACTGCGCTTTTGCTGGCGGCATTTTATATCGCGCGGCGCTTTAAAACTTGGCGCCCACTTAACTTGGCAATTTTATCTTTGCTTAGTTTGAATCTTGTTGTTGGTATCTTCAAATTCTGGCTAGGCCGTACTAAGCCAAAGGTTGGAATTGATTTATTGCACTTCGGAGGAATGTCTTATCCAAGCGGTCATGCATCTAATGCCTTACTTACCTGGGGAGTACTTGCCTATCTAATCTATCGCTATGCACATGTTGATCGATATCGTGGTCGTTTAGCTAGCGCTGGTGTTGCCACAATTAGTTTGACGGTGTGCGCGGTCTCTTTAATTCGCGATACGCATTGGTTCTCAGATTTACTCGGTGGGCTATTTATTGGTGGTTCGCTATTAGTCTTAATTATTGCAATTGATCGCTATTGGCCATCTAATAGCCAACTCTCTTAACGCCAATTACACTAAAGCCCATGATTGATGGGATTGGAATTGATGTCGTTGATATCGCGCGCTTTGCCGAATCTTTAGAGCGCACCCCGTCCTTGCGCGAAAAATTATTTACAAAAGCCGAAGCGGTTAAACCAATTGCATCCCTTGCTGCGCGCTTTGCTGCAAAAGAGGCGTTAGCGAAAGCACTTAACGCAGGTCACGGCCTACCTTGGCATGATGCTGAAGTCATTAACCACGAAAGTGGAAAACCGGATTTCCTCTTTCGTGGTGAAATTGCTGAATTAATTGATGGCGCAAAAGTTCACTTATCTCTTTCTCATGATGCAGGGATCGCATCTGCGATGGTGGTGGTTGAGCGATGAATAACAGAGCGGAAGCAATTGTTGATCTATCGGCTATTAAGGCAAATGTCGCTCTACTAAAAGACAAAGCTGGCGTTGATTTGATGGCAGTAGTTAAGGCTGATGCGTATGGCCATGGACTTGTTCCGGTGGCAAAGGCAGCCCTCGATGGTGGAGCAACTTGGTTAGGTGTTGCTTTACTAGAAGAAGCGATCTCACTTCGCGAAGCCGGAATTACGGCGCCAATCTTGGCGTGGCTAGTTCCACCCGGATCAGATTTTAAGAGCGCAGTTGATCACGATATTGATATTGCAATCGCCTCGATTAAAACTCTGGCACAAATTTCAAAAGTTAAGAGCACAAAGCGCCCCCGCATTCATCTAGAAGTAGATACCGGAATGTCCCGTGGTGGTTTTTTGGCCGAGTGGGATCAAATTGATCTACAACATATGCAAGAAGTTCAACTTGTCGGAATCTTCTCACACTTTGCCCGCGCTGATGAGCCTGGCCAACCCCAAAATCTGGAACAACTAAATCGTTTCAAAAAGATGGTGGCAAATCTTGAATCCGCAGGATTTAACAATTTGATTCGCCACTTATCAAATTCGGCCGCAACCTTAATTGACCATCAGGCCGCCTTTGACATGGTTCGTACCGGTATCGCCATGTATGGCCTAACCCCAGATCTAAAAAATATGGGTACATCTAAATCACTTGGATTAAAACCTGCCATGACGCTGCGAGCAAAACTTCATTTAGTTAAAGATGTTCCGGCAGGCTCACCTGTTGGATATGGCGCAACTGAAATTACGAAATCAGATACCAAGTTAGGGTTAGTTGCGATGGGTTATGCAGACGGTATTCCACGTGTGGCAAAGAGCGCAGGTGTATTGGCGCAAGGACAACGCGCGCCAATAATTGGTCGCATCTCAATGGATCAATTTGTAGTTGATTTAGGTCTGACATCGTCGGCGCAATCTGGGGATTGGGTCACTGTTTTTGGACCAGGTGATAGCGGTGAATACACAGCAGATGACTGGGGCAGCGCATCCGGGTCAATTAATTACGAGATAGTTACGCGAATCGGTCCGCGAGTGCCTAGAATCTATGAACTATGAGCGATGCACTTTTATATGCCAAGGGCGTAAGCATCTCCTTCGGTGGCCTAAAAGCCCTAAACGATGTTCATCTTGAACTTCGCCCCAATGAAGTCGTTGGCGTGATCGGACCTAATGGCGCCGGCAAGACAACTTTATTTAACGCCATCTGCGGTTTAGTAAAACCAGATTCGGGATCCTTTGAATTTGAGGGCAAAGAACGTAATTGGCCACGCACTGATGAATTAGTTGATCTGGGAATTGCGCGCACATTGCAAGGCGTCGGTCTATTTCCTGAATTAACTGTTCTAGAAAATGTAATGATCGGCGCACAGAAGTTAGCTAAGACCGGATTAATTTCGGCCGCTCTTGGTACAAATAAAGGTGATGAAGAGATACTGCGCAATAAAGCAATGCGCGCACTAGATCGTGTCTATGCCGGCACATTAGCTAATCGCCGGGCAGATACCTTGGCTTATCCCGACACCAAGCGAGTTGCGATTGCGCGAGCACTGGTTTCTGAGCCGAAGATTTTAATGCTCGATGAACCAGCAGGTGGTTTAGGTCCGCAAGACATCGAATGGATGAATAATTTAATCCGTAACTTAACCGCCACCATGTCGGTATTGATTGTGGAACACCATATGGATGTAGTCATGAGCGTTTGTGATCGCCTATATGTACTCAACTTTGGTGAAGTTATTTCAAGTGGCGCTGCCGAAAAGGTGCGACGTGATCCAGCAGTTATCGCCGCCTACCTCGGAACCGGGGTGGCCTGATGTTAAAGATTGAAAATTTAAGCGTTTCACATGGCGCCATACGCGCACTGCACGAGATCTCATTTAACGTGGAAAAAGGTCAGCTAGCCGCCGTTATCGGCGCAAATGGCGCGGGCAAGACCACCTTATTGCGCACGCTCTCTGGTTTAAATAAAGCCAGCCATGGCTTGGCACATTGGAACGATCACAACATCTTGCATTCCAAACCAGAAGCGCTAGTTCGCCATGGAATTTCACATGTATCTGAAGGTAAATCGGTAATCCCTGAACTAACTGTCGCTGAAAATCTTGATCTTGGCGCGCTCTGGCGCCGTAACCGCAAAGAAGCGGCGAAATCTAAGCAAGAAGTTGTAGAACTATTTCCCCGTTTAGGCGAACGCCTCTCCCAACGCGCAGATTCTCTCTCGGGCGGTGAACGTCAGATGTTAGCGATCGGTCGCTCGATTATGTCTAAACCAAAGCTACTTTTACTTGATGAACCTTCTCTTGGATTAGCGCCACTTGTAATCGAACAAATTTTTCAAGCAATTCGTGATCTAACGACTTCTATGGGTTTAACTGTTTTATTAGTTGAGCAAAATGCCATGGGCGCGCTAAAGATCGCAGATATCGGCATCGCTTTAAATCTTGGCTCAATCGCAGCCTCTGGTAGCGCAGCTGCGCTCAGAGATGACCCAGCAGTGCGCGCTGCATATTTGGGGTTCTGATTATGTTTGAGTTTATAAATACCTTACTGATCGGCATTACTGCTGGTTCTATCTATTCGTTAATGGCGATCGCTATCGTCCTTGTCTGGCGCAGCACCCGCGTAGTTAACTTCGCAGCAGGTGGTTTGGCGTTGGCTTCATCATTCGTTGGGGCCGCAGTATTAGAGAAGACCGGATCGTTTTGGATTGCACTTCCTTTAGCTATGGTTGCTGGAGCAGTATTTTCAGCCTTTATCGAATACTTCTTCTTGCGTCCGCTATTAAAACGCTCAGGCGGTAAGGGTGAAGAGATATTTTTGCCGATCGTTGCAACTCTGGGTTTGCTGGGAATCATCAAATCAATTCTCAACTTTATTTATGGAGATCGCGTTGGGTCGCTACCACCACCGTTATCCGACAAAGGGTTTATTGTTTCCGGGCAGAGTATTGCGCTTTCTCCAATGCGCCTGTTAATTCTGGCTATCGTTTTAATTTCAATGGTTTTACTTACGCTAATTTTCCAACGGACAAATTTGGGTCTATCGCTACGGGCATCTTCATTTGCACCAGAAATCTCACGTCTATCAGGTATTCGCGTTGATTTAATTCGCACAGTTGGTTGGGCGATCTCAGGTGCAGCCGGTGCGACGGCAGGAATTTTGCAGACTACAAATGGTTCAGGTTCTATCGCCCCCGAATCATTTGAATTTAGTTTGTTATTAGTCTTTGGTTTTGTCGCCGCGGTAATTGGAGGAATCGAAAGTTTGATTGGTGCGGTAATCGGTGGTCTAACGTTAGGAATTATCTTGTCGATAATCTTGATGTACGTCGGAGGATCACTAGTCTTCTTTGCAGCGTTCTTAATATTGATTTTAACCTTGCTCTTGCGCCCACATGGAATTATCGGCGCGAAAGGTGGTCGCCGTGCATAAGCGTCAGATAACGAATAAACATCGCTTTATTGGCTTTGCACTAATTGGTCTACTTGTTTACATCTTAAGCAATATCGTCGATGAATGGCGCTCCTTCCAGGGCGCAACTATCGCCGTCTATGTTGTTGCGATTGCCTCAGTCATCTTATTAACCGGTTACTCCGGTCAGATTTCATTGGGTCATGGCGCACTCCTTGCCATTGGTGCGTATTCGGCTGCCCTTGCTCAAATTTATTTCCACGCACCTATTTGGATCTGCTTTGCCGCCGCTGTTTTGATTACTGCACTTTTTGGTGCGATCCTCGGCGCAGCTGCGGCGCGATTATCAGGTCCGTACCTAGCTGGAACAACTCTGGCCCTTGCCGTTGGACTTCCTTCAATCGCAAATCAATTCTCAATCTTGGGCGGTGAACAAGGAATTTCATTCGATGCCGGTTGGCCACCGCTTTCATTTGGTGAAAGTTTCACGCAATACAAGTGGTTCTTCTGGATCGCATCCCTTGCCGCTCTTATTTCGATGTGGTGGGTGCAGAATATTTTGCGCTCTCGCTATGGCCGCACTTGGCGGGCAGTTAAGACCAACGAAGTAGCCGCCGAAATCGCCGGCATCAATATCGCCCGTTCCAAGGTCTTAGCCTTCACGGTAAGTGCCGGGATAGCCGGCCTGGCTGGAGCCTTGCTGGCGATGACCGTAAATAACGTCTCCCCGAGCGCATTTCCGCTAGTTCTCTCATTTTCTATCGCAACGGGGGCTGTTCTATCTGGCGTAAACACCCTCGGAGGCGTCATGATTGGCTCTGTAGCACTGGTTGCGATCCCCGAAATCGCTTCATCGGTCTCTGATCGATGGAGCGGCTCCGAGAATCTAGCCACGTTATTGCCAGAATTTATTGTGAGCGCGCTCTTGATCTTGACGGTCTTTCTAGCCCCGAAAGGTCCGATCGAGAAGCTTCGGTCGCGTCACGTTCATTAGGCGTTAACCTGCTCGTAAGATATCTGCACAAGTAATACCGCACTAACTAGATCTACCTAGATCTACCCGCTGTATCCCTCGATGGAAGGAAAAATATGATCAGAACGACTCGTCGGAAGTTTCTCGTAGCTTCCGCGGTGATGGCTGCAACTGCGCTCTCACTCTCTGTAATGCCGGCACAAGCGCTGTCGCCGCGTTCAGAAGTAGGCGTGACTTCAACCGCAATCAAACTCGGCATTACCTTGCCAATGACAGGTTCAGCCAGTTACGGCTACAACCAACTCCCTGGAGCGATGAAGGCATATTTTGATTATGTCAACGCAAACGGTGGAGTAAATGGCCGCAAGATCAGCCTCGTTGTAAAAAATGACGGCTATCTTCCAAAGCAGGCTATTCAAAATACTCAGGATTTAATTGCTAAGGATAAAGTCCTAGCAGTTATCGGCGCACTTGGAACAGCGAACAATAAAGCTGTTGCATCTGCGGTAAACCTTGGCCGTCGCGGAATTCCAAGCCTCTTCATTAACACAGGCTTTAGCGGATTTAACGATCGCAAGGCATACCCAACATCATCAACCCTCTTGCCTTCATACATCATGGAAGCGAAGTTGATGAGTAAGTACATAAAAGAAACATTCCCAGGCAAGAAAGTTTGTATGTTGTATCAGGATGATGACTTCGGTGATGATGCACTTGTCGGCTTCGATAAGTCACACGGCAACATGGACTTTGCGGTCAAGGTTGCCTACCCATCACTTTCTCAAGGTGTAGCTGGTGTTCCAGATTCATGGATCGCTAAGTTCAAGGCCGGCGGATGTGAAGTTCAAGTTGTATTCGGTGTTGCAAGTGCAACCCTGTACACAATCTTGGCTGCCGCAAAAGCTCAGTATGCACCTAAGTGGATACTCGGCTCAGTCGGCGCTGATATCGGATCAATTAACCCAGCAACAGTTCCTTACATCATTGGCGCAACATCGATGTCATTTATGCCATCAGTTGTAGATCCAAAGGATGAATACGTTGCCAAGTTCAAAGAGATCAACACAACTTATAACCCAGGAGCTAAGTTTAATAGCTGGGCGCTTATCGGTATGAATACAGCATTCGTTGCGGTTCAGGCCCTTAAGGCAGCCGGTAAAGACTTAACTCGCGCTTCGCTACTTGCCGCAATTGATAACAACGGTTCAAAGTTTGCTAACGCAGGCTTAGTCCCATTGAACTATTCAAAGACAAGCAACGTCGGCTTTAACGGTTACTGGTTCGGTACTTTCAACAAGACCGGTGACCTTGTCCCTAACGAAACCTTCACATACACCCCTTACACCACAGATTCCGGTACAGGTGATGTTGTGAAAACAACCTATGTTCGTCCAGCAATGCCAGCGAAGGGATTGCCAAACTAATGAGAACTACATCGTTTAAATCACGCGCATTTGCGCTATTTTCAACCGCTGCAATGCTTGCAACTCTAGTAGTTGCAGCACCAGCTAACGCTGCAGCAACTGATCCAGTCTGTGATGGAAAGACTCCAGTACAGACATGTACAGGAACAACATCTGATGGCGCCGCCTACAAAATGGCCGTACCTGCCACCTTCAATGGCATAGCGGTTATCTGGTCACATGGTTTTGGTGGAAACACATCGATTCCTGCTGCAGGTTTTTCTATTGATTCAACTGCTCAGCTTGGGCCAAATTTCCCTGGCGGAAACGGTGGCGATCCTGCATTTGTTAAGTATTTAACCGATAAGGGCGTTGCCATTATGGGTTCAGGATTTAGCACCCAGGGATGGAACCTTGATGAAGCGGTAAAGACCAATGCAGAGTTAATTGGAATCTTTAAAGCTAAGTTCACAACAACTACAAAGGTTGTTGCTATGGGTTACTCAATGGGCGGCGGAATTACTCAGGCATTTGCTGAGCAGCGCCCAGAGCTAATTTCATCAGCTGCTGTTATCAACCCAGTTGATGCCTGGAGTTCACAAGGTAAGTACTTCCTTGACATGCTATGGCTACTTAAGACTTGGTTTGATCCAACAATTAAGTTAACTGGCTATGCTGCAGGCGCTGCCGGAGATATGCAGATGTTGTCAGATCTCCAGAAGTACACCGCAGTTCTCACAGCCCTTTCAGCTGGAGTGGCAACGGGTGAATGGCCAACAACATCAAGCGCATCAGCAAAAGCACTAAAAGCTGGTGGAATTCCATCACGTAGCGCGCTCTTGATGGTTGGTCGCCTAGCAGGCATCAGTGCACAGAGCTCATCATTTGATGGCATTGCAGGACCACCAGGTGCTGCCGCTACTGCATGGCCACTTGCTTACGCACCAGCTCTTGCTACCTTGGAAAATATCGCAGCTGTATTGGGTTACTCATTACTCGGTGCGCGCGATATGGAAGCGAAGATGGGCGGAATCTGGGGAGACAATCAGAAAACTGATTTCTCAAAGCAGCTAAGCGATGAAGATCGCACCGTCTATAACGCAGGTCTAAGTGGCAACACCGCAATCAACGCGATGCTTTCAACGCTTAGCCCACTTAACCCAGATGCACCACGCATCAAGGGTGACGCGGCTGCGATGGCTAAGGACGCATCAACCCATTATCAGAACACTGGCAAGATCAAAGTCCCAACAGTGATGATGATCGGTCAGCACGATCCAGTAGAACCTGCCGGAATAGTTCAGCGCATATCTGATCTCTACGAAGTAGATTTCGCTGCGGAAAAAGCTGCTGCTATGAAATCTGCACAGAAGAGCGGTGCATATGTTGCTCCAGCTCGTAAGTTGCAGGTTATCTGGAGTGTAACTCCTAAGACATGGTCGAAGTTCAATGATGATGGAACGCCAATTACCTTGTCTAGGACACCAGGTACTACTCACACCAACTTCACACTGGCGCAATACAAGGTGGTAATTGATACAGCAATAGATGCTGCGATCAGTGGCAACCTACCTTGGACAGGTGCTCACCTAAGTAAGATCACCAAGGCTAAAGGCCTAAAGGTTGATCGTGACACTCTCTATCCATGGATGAAGTACTACAACCAGTAAAGTCAGAGTTGTAGAAAAGATCCTAAGAGATAGGGGTCGCGCGAAAGCGCGGCCCCTATCTCATTTTTCACGAGTACCCTTTAGCCTTATGAAGATCGCAACGGCGCAAGATATGTTTGGCCTTGGCGAAAAAATTGGTGCACAACTTCGTGCCGGTGATCTCATCCTTTTAAATGGCCCACTCGGTGCCGGTAAAACAGTTTTGGTTCAAGGCATAAGTGCCGCCCTTGGCATAACTGAAGTTACCTCGCCAACATTTGTTATCTCACGTATCCATAAGGGTGCGCTGCCGCTGGTACATGTCGACACCTATCGGTTATTGGAAAGCGGCAAGGCTGCTCTTTATCTAGATGATTTGGATCTGGATACTGTCCGGGAAAGTGCTGTCACCGTTATCGAATGGGGCGGGGCCGAATCCGCTCGTTTATCGGATGAGCGTTTGGAAATTGATATTGATCGCAGAGATGATGAACGAGTTGTCACTTGGCGGGCAATTGGGCCTCGTTGGGTGGAGTTAAAGCTATGACGATTTCACTAGCGATTGATACGGCAACGAATCGCACAATCGTTGCGATCATTGAAGATGGCAAAGTCTTATTTGAAGGCTTTCATGAAGGCGCTACCGAACATGGTTTTGCAATTACTGAGCTAGTCTCCAAAGCGCTAGAAGTTTCTCCAAAGCCTGACCAAGTAGTCGTCGGCATGGGACCTGGTCCTTTTACTGGATTACGGGTTGGAATTACCTTCGCGCATACTTTTGCTCTTGCTCGTGAAATTCCAGTAATTGGAGTTTGTTCACTCGATGCAATCCTTATTGATAAAAGTGAATACACGGTTGCCATTGATGCGCGCCGCAAAGAGATTTACTGGGCTTCATATAAAGACGGCGTGCGTGTAGCAGGGCCAGCAGTAGATAAACCAGCTGATGTATCTGGCTACATCCTTGATTTATATCCAGATATGGAAAAGTTAGTGGCGCTAAGCAAAAGCCAAAATATTACTGAACCGATGTATCTGCGTAGACCAGATGCCGTGCCAACTGCGGAGCGCAGATGATTGGCTACCGCGCAGCAATGCAATTAGATCTACCAGTCTTAGTTTCTATGGAACGAGTTCTCTTTGCTGATTCGCCCTGGTCAATGGGGCAGTTCAAAGAAGAGTTCAAGGGCGTGCCTAATTCGCGATATTTCTTAGTTGCCACAAACGATGAAGATCAGATCGTGGGTTATGCAGCAGTACTAGTTGTGGCACCTGGCGTTGAAGCCGATGTCTTAACTGTGGCGGTATTACCTGAGTACACCCGCCAAGGCATCGCTACACACTTTATGGCAGAGCTAGAGAAATGGTCTATTTCTAAAGGTGCGCCAGCGATGATGCTGGAAGTTGGCACCGAAAATGTGAGTGCCATCGCGCTCTATGAAAAGTTGGGATATGAAAATATCTCAACTCGCAAAGGCTATTACGGCCCAGGATTAGATGCCTTCGTGATGCGTAAGGAGCTGCGCGCATGAACGAGCCAATAGTTTTAGGAATTGAAACTTCTTGTGATGAGACCGCAATCGGCATCGTGCGCGGGCGAAAATTGTTGGCAAATGTCATTGCATCTAGCGTGGAAGAACATGCTCGCTTCGGAGGAGTTGTGCCGGAAATTGCTAGCCGTGCACATCTAGAAGCGATGTTGCCCAGCATTGAAAAAGCGGTGCGCGATGCCGATATTTCACTTAAAGATATTGATGCCGTAGCAGTTACTGCAGGACCTGGTTTAGTCGGTGCTCTATTAGTCGGTGTCGCATCTGCCAGTGGGCTTGCGCTGGGTTTAGGTAAGCCGTTGTATGGCGTTAACCATTTAGCTGCCCACATCAGCGTTGATTACTTAACTCATGATCTACCAACTGATCCAACGATTGCCTTGTTAGTTAGTGGTGGACATTCATCGCTGCTGCAAGTAGATGACATCACATCAACTATTAGCAAACTTGGTGCAACTATGGATGATGCCGCCGGTGAGGCCTTCGATAAAATCGCACGCGTTATGGGACTTGGTTTTCCGGGTGGTCCGGCAATTGATAAAACTGCGGAAACTGGATCACCTGATGCAATTGATTTTCCACGTGGTTTAACAACTAGCAACGATTGGGCAACTCGTCCTTACGATTTTTCTTTCTCTGGTTTAAAAACTGCCGTTGCTAGATATTTAGAAAGTACGCCGGATTACAAAAAGGGCGATGTGGCAGCTTCATTCCAGGAATCGATAGTTGATGTATTGCTTCTAAAATCACTTGCGGCATGTAAGGCAACCGGGATCGACTCATTGGTAATTGCTGGGGGAGTTGCCGCTAATTCCAGGCTGCGCCATTTGGCCGAAGAGCGTTGCGCTAAAGCCGGGGTTAGCCTGCGTATTCCAAGCCCAGCCCTTTGCACCGATAACGGTGCGATGGTGGCAGCTCTGGGCTCGCTGATGGTGGCCGCCGGTCGCGCCCCTGGCCCACAGGCCTTTGACGCCGATTCTGCCCTCCAAGTTGAGCAGGTGGCTCTGTAGAACTACAGTTAGCACTCTCAGCCCCACACTGCTAATTGAAGGAGAAAAAACCATGGCAGTAGCCATTAAGCCACTCGAAGATCGCATCGTTGTTAAGGCCTCAGAAGCCGAGACAACCACAGCTTCCGGACTCGTTATCCCTGACACTGCAAAAGAGAAGCCACAGGAAGGCACAGTTGTAGCCGTAGGTCCTGGTCGTTTCGATGACGGCGTTCGCGTTCCTATGGATGTCAAGGTCGGCGACGTTGTTCTCTACAGCAAGTACGGCGGAACTGAAGTTAAGTACAACAACGAGGAGTACCTCGTCCTTTCAGCCCGTGACATTCTCGCTGTAATCGAGAAGTAAGTAATGGGAAAAATTCTTGAATTCGACGAGCAAGCTCGTCGCGCAATGGAGCGCGGAGTAAATATCCTCGCTGACACAGTAAAGGTAACCCTTGGTCCTAAGGGACGTAACGTAGTTATCTCAAAGTCATTTGGCGCACCTACTATCACAAACGATGGCGTGACAATTGCAAAAGAGATTGAGCTCTCTGATCCAGCTGAAAATATGGGCGCACAGCTCGTAAAGGAAGTTGCGACCAAGACCAATGATGTTGCCGGGGATGGAACAACAACCGCAACCGTGCTTGCACAAGCGATGGTTAAAGAAGGTTTACGTAACCTTGCCGCTGGTGCACAGCCAATGGATCTTAAGCAGGGAATTGAAGCAGCAGTTATCGCTATCTCTGCGCGCCTTGCTGAGAATGCAACTGTTGTAAAAGACAAAGCACAGATCGCAGATGTTGCCACTATTTCGGCCCAAGATCGCGCAATCGGCGAACTCATTGCCGAGGCAATGGATAAGGTCGGTAAAGATGGCGTAATCACCGTCGAAGAAGCATCAACTACAGCGCTCGAACTCGAGTTCACTGAAGGTATGCAATTCGATAAGGGTTACATCTCTCCATATTTCGTAACCGATCAAGATCGTATGGAAGCCATCCTTGAGGATGCCTTCGTACTGATCTCAGGTAGCAAGATCTCTGCGCTCGCAGAGTTGCTGCCAGTTCTTGAGAAAGTTGCCCAAGCAAATAAGCCACTTTTGATCATCGCCGAAGATGTGGAAGGCGAAGCCCTTTCAACTCTGGTCGTAAACCGTATGCGCGGAGTATTTACTTCAGCTGCAGTTAAGGCACCTGGCTTTGGTGATCGTCGCAAGGCGATGTTGCAAGATATTGCAATCTTGACCGGTGGCACAGTGATCTCTGCTGAAGTTGGTATGAAGCTAGATCAGGTAAATATTGAAGATCTCGGCAAAGCCCGTCGCATCGTTATCTCAAAGGATGCAACAACGATCGTTGATGGCGCAGGGGATAAGGCAACTGTTGCCGCCCGTGTATCTGAGATCCGCAACGAGATCGCAAACACCGACTCAGATTGGGATCGCGAGAAGCTACAAGAGCGCGTTGCCAAACTTGCAGGTGGAGTTTGTGTAATCAAAGTTGGCGCACATACTGAAGTCGAACTAAAAGAGAAGAAGCACCGTCTAGAAGATGCTATTTCAGCTACTCGCGCAGCAGTTGAAGAAGGCATCGTTATCGGCGGAGGCGCAGCTCTTGTGCACGCAGCAGATGCTCTCGAAGGTGACCTTGGTTTCACCGGAGATAAAGCAGTCGGTGTTCGCTTAGTTCGCAAGGCTTGTGATGAGCCACTTCGCTGGATCGCAGAAAACGCTGGCCTTGAAGGCTACGTCGTAGTCGCAAAGGTGCGCGCACTGAAAGCCAATGAAGGCTTCAATGCTGCAACTGATGTATACGGCGATCTTGCAAAAGATGGCGTAATCGATCCAGTTAAGGTAACTCGTTCAGCACTTGCCAATGCGGCATCAATTGCAGCGATGTTTATTACAACTGAAGCAGTTGTTTATGAGCGTCCAGCAGAGGAAGTTGCAGATGCTGCTGGTGGACATGGACATTCACATGGTCCAGGTGGGCACAGCCACTAGCCACTAATCGTTTAGATAAAAAAATCCCCCGCACAGATGCGGGGGATTTTTTATTACTAGGATGGTTAAAAAATTAGGAAGCTTCGTAAACTGTTGGAAGTTCTTTGTTGAGAATTAGCGCGCGATCATCTTCTGATAGACCGCCCCAGATTCCGTAAGGCTCTTGCACTGCCAAAGCATGTGCGCGACAAGCAGCGATTACCGGGCATGATGCGCAAACAGCTTTCGCGGCATTTTCACGATTGCGACGGCGCGGACCGCGTTCGCCATCTGGATGAAAGAACATTTCAGCAGGTAGCTCGCGGCAAGCGCCCTCGTACTGCCATTCCCAATGATCTGCGATTGGAAGCGGTAGACGTGATGTTTCTGCCATTGGGTTCTCCTTGCCTTGTTATAGAGGAAGCCTACAACCGCGCCATAGGTTGTTCAAGCATTTACCGCTCCATAGGTTGTTCGTTTCGTCACTTAAATCCTGAGGGTTGAGCGTGTTTCAAGTGGTGGGATCTCTCAGATACCGCCACGATTACCTCATGGAAGAGCTACTGACGGTCGCGGCGGTCGCGCGCCAAATCGGAGTAGCCCCAGCCACCCTGCGAACCTGGGCTCGCCGCTATGGTCTTGGGCCTTCTAGCCACGAAGCTGGAGAACATCGCAGATATTGTCCGAGCGATCTCGCCAAGTTAACTTTAATGCGACGTTTAATCTCAGCCGGCGTCGCACCCGCAGATGCAGCAGAGCAAGCTTTATCCCATAAAGGTGAAGTAAAAGTAGAAAAGATTTTAAAGAAGTGCGAAATTCGTGAGGACGTTGTTTTAGCGATCGTTAGCGCTGCAAACTCGTTAGATCGTATTTTTGTGGAAGAGTTATTGCGTAAAGATATTGCAAAATATGGAGTTATCGATAGCTGGCAAGAAGTAATGGTGCCGGTGCTCGTAATCGTTGGCGATGCTTGGGCGGCAACTGGTACTGGTATCGAAGTCGAACACCTACTCTCGGAAACGATTATGGGAATTTTGCGCGAGAGAATCAAGCAGTTAAAGAGCCCAATAAATGCTCGCCCGGTGTTAATCGCCTCGGTCGGCGAAGAGATTCATAGCTTGGCGATACATGCTTTGCATGCCGCGCTCGCTGAAGCAAAGGTCGAATGCAACTTCTTGGGCGCGCGTACTCCACTTGCAGCTTTATCGAGCATGATCTCGCGCAGTGCGCCACCTGCGGTTTTTCTTTGGGCGCAGTTACCGAAAAATGGTGACCCTAAATTCTTCCGTGATATCCCGGCAGTGCGTCCATCACCGCGCGTTATCTTGGGTGGCCCAGGCTGGGACCGAGATGAATGCGCAGATATGCCATTTGCTGACGATTTAACGCTGGCTTGCGAGCAGATCAAGCAGGCAATCGGCGCCTAATTCTCAAGTTAGACTGGGGCGCTCAACGACAGTTCGGAGGGCTCATGAGCGGCGATAACGACAAAGTCGCGATTCTCGGGCTCACTTACGACGATGTGCTCTTACTGCCAGATGCCTCAGAAGTCGTTCCAAGTGAAGTAAATACATCTACTTGGTTGACTCGTAATATTTCGCTAGCCGTACCAGTTATCTCATCTGCCATGGATACCGTCACGGAATCAACGATGGCGATCGCCATGGCTAAGGCCGGCGGAATCGGAATCATCCACCGCAACCTGCCGATTGATGAACAAGTAACTCACGTTAAATTAGTTAAGAACGTTGGGCTTGCTGGCGCGGCGGTTGGTGTTGGCGATGATGGATTTGCGCGCGCGAAGGCTTTAATCGAAGTTGGCGTTGACGTTGTCGTTGTTGATACGGCTCATGGACACCACCGCGCTGTGCTGGATGCAATTGAAAGAATCAAGAAATTTTCACCAACGACCGAAGTTATCGGGGGCAACGTAGCAACCCGTGCTGGTGCGCAAGCTCTAATTAACGCAGGAGCCGATGCGGTAAAAGTTGGAGTCGGTCCAGGTTCTATATGCACAACTCGCGTTGTTGCCGGCGTTGGAGTCCCACAGATCACTGCAATTATGGAAGCCAGCAAAGCTTGTAATAAAGCAGGCATTCCATTAATTGCCGACGGTGGTCTTCAATATTCGGGCGACATTATTAAGGCAATTGTCGCTGGTGCAAATTCGGTAATGCTTGGTTCACTCTTGGCCGGTTGTGAAGAATCCCCTGGACAATTAGTTGAAATCGATGGCCGCAAGTACAAGGCTTACCGTGGAATGGGTTCCCTTGGTGCGATGCAATCGCGCGGTGAACAGAAGTCATATTCCAAAGATCGCTATTTGCAAGACGATGTTTTATCTGAGGACAAACTTGTTCCGGAAGGCATTGAAGGAAGAGTTGCTTACCGCGGCCCAGTAGCCGAAGTTGTTCATCAATTAGTTGGCGGACTTCGCAGCGGAATGGGTTATGCGGGAGCTCCTGATATCGAAACCTTGCGGCGCGAAGGTCGTTTGATTCAAATTACTGCAGCGGGTCTGCAAGAGAGCCATCCTCATGATGTGCTTGATGTGGCCGATGCCCCTAATTACAGCAAGAAGAGCTAAGGAAGGCACCGCCATGGATATCGAAATCGCACCAGGAAAACGCGCCCGCCAAGCCTTCTCCTTCGACGATATCGCCATCGTCCCAAGCCGTCGTACTCGTAACCCCGAAGATGTTTCAACTGCCTGGCAGATCGATGCTTATAAATTTGAAATTCCTATGTTGGCAGCTCCTATGGATTCTGTCGTCTCACCAGATACTGCAATTGCTATCGGCAAACTTGGTGGGCTTGGAGTTCTTAACTTAGAAGGTTTATGGACTCGGTATGACGATCCCCGAATTCCACTTGGTGAAATTGCATCTATGCCAGATAAGCACGCAACTCGCCGTATGCAAGAGATCTATAGCGCACCAATTCGCCCCGAACTTATTAACGAACGTATCAAAACTATTCGTGATGCCGGTGTCACAGTTGCGGCATCACTTTCACCGCAACGTACCGCTGAACTTCATAAGGCAGTTATCGAGGCCGGCGTTGATATCTTCGTAATTCGCGGCACAACTGTTTCAGCAGAACATGTCGGTAATGATGATTCGGTGCTTAACTTAAAGAAATTTATCTACGAACTTGATGTTCCAGTAATTGTCGGCGGTGTTGCTACATCAACTGGCGCTCTGCACTTGATGCGCGCTGGTGCTGCCGGCGTATTGGTCGGTTTCGGTGGTGGAGCAACACACACAACTCGTAAAGTTTTAGGTATTGAAGTTCCTATGGCATCAGCCGTTGCCGAAGTTGCCGCCGCGCGCCGCGAGTATTTAGATGAATCTGGTGGCCGTTATGTCCATGTAATTGCAGATGGTTCAGTTGGTCGCTCAGGTGATATCGCCAAAGCAATTGCATGCGGTGCCGATGCAGTAATGATGGGCTCGCCACTTGCTAAGGCAGTTGAAGCCCCTGGACTCGGTTGGCACTGGGGATCAGAAGCGCATCACCAAGAGCTTCCACGCGGAGAACGTGTAAACGTTGGCACGGTTGGATCAATTGAAGAGATTCTGCTCGGCCCATCACATACCTCAGATGGCTCAATGAACTTATTCGGCGCACTTCGTCGGGCGATGGCGACATCTGGATACTCCGATGTGAAATCTTTCCAGCGCGTAGAAGTAATAATTCACGGGGCTTAAACGATTGAATTCTAAGAGCGGTGTTTTAGTAGTCGACTTCGGTGCGCAATATGCGCAGCTGATCGCTCGTCGCGTGCGCGAAGCTAACGTTTACTCGGAAATTGTTCCATCACATATAACTGCCGCAGAAGTCTCCGCCAAAAACCCAGCAGCGATCGTCTTATCGGGCGGACCTTCCAGCGTTTATGCAGATCATGCACCGAAATTTGATGGCGAGATATTAAAACTTGGTATTCCAGTCTTCGGTATTTGTTACGGATTCCAAGTAATGGCTGCCGCCCTTGGCGGAGTTGTAAGCCAAACTGGTAAATCTGAGTTCGGGCGCACCGAGATAAAAGCCGAATCAACTTCTAAAATCTTCTCATCGCTTCCTGCAGTGCAAAGTGTTTGGATGTCACACGGTGATGCGGTAACACAAGCACCGGTTGGATTTTCAATCTGTGCAGTAACTGCTGATACTCCAATCGCAGCCTTTGAAGATGCATCAGGAAAAATTGCGGGTGTGCAATTTCACCCAGAAGTTCTGCATTCCGAACATGGCCAAACGATATTTAAGAACTGGTTAATTAATATCGCTGGCTGCCAGCCAGATTGGACCACCGGCAACATTGCAGAAAATGAGATTGCTAAAGCCAAGGCGCTAATCGGCAGCAAGCGCGTGATCTGTGGTTTATCTGGTGGAGTCGACTCAGCGGTTGCGGCAGCGATCATTCAACGCGCAGTTGGCTCACAACTCACCTGTGTCTTCGTCGATCACGGCCTTTTACGTAGCGGTGAATCCGAGCAAGTACAACGTGACTTTGTGGCAGCCACCGGCATAGATCTAGTTGTGGTTGATGCAGTTGATCAATTCTTAAACGCACTTGCTGGTGTTACAGATCCGGAAGCGAAGCGAAAGATTATTGGCCGCGAATTTATCCGCTCCTTTGAAAAGGCAGCGCGCGATATCGCAGCCGGCGGTGACGTTGAATTCTTAGTACAAGGCACCCTTTACCCCGATGTTGTTGAATCAGGTGGCGGTACCGGTGCGGCCAATATCAAGTCTCACCACAACGTAGGTGGCTTGCCTGATGATTTGAAATTTACTTTAGTTGAACCATTGCGCACCTTATTTAAAGATGAAGTACGCCAAGTTGGTTTAGAGCTTGGAGTTCCAGAAGAAATTGTTTGGCGCCAACCTTTCCCAGGGCCTGGCCTAGGTATCCGCATCATCGGTGAGGTAACAAAAGAGCGCCTTGATTTACTGCGCCATGCAGATTTGATTGCTCGTGAAGAGTTAAAGGCGGCAGGACTTGATCGCCAGATCTGGCAATGTCCCGTTGTCTTATTGGCCGATGTCCGAAGCGTTGGCGTGCAGGGTGATGGCCGCACTTATGGCCACCCAATTGTTTTGCGCCCAGTATCAAGTGAAGATGCGATGACTGCCGATTGGTCTCGTATTCCATATGAAACTTTAGAGAAAATCTCAACTAGAATTACAAATGAAGTGCGTGACGTAAATCGAGTTGTGTTAGATGTAACGTCAAAGCCACCTGGAACGATCGAGTGGGAATGAAATGAACACTCGCAAAGAGATTGAATGGGAATAGGAACTCGACTATGAAGAGAATTACTGCGCTCTGTGCCCTGGCAATCGCCGTGACACCGTTAACTGTCGTTCAGGCATCTGCCGCCGACCGTCCGACTGCCGTTGCTGGTTGCGCCAAACCAACTTCGAAAGCACATGCACCTGCCACTGTTAAGCAACCAACAACTGTAGATAAGAAGCTTGCGAAAACAATGACCATCACAACTAATTGCGGCTTGATCACAATTGCCTTGGATCCAGCAGCCCCACAAACTGTTACCAATTTGGCAACGCTGGCGCGCGCTAAATATTTTGATGGCTCTTTCTGCCATCGCTTAACTACTGAAGGACTTTATGTTCTGCAATGTGGCGACCCTTCAGCACAAGGAAATGGTTCTCCCGGATCCTGGAAAGGTTATAAGGATGAAAATCTTCCAACCGGAAAAGTCCTTACCTATCCCGCAGGTACTGTCGCAATGGCTAACTCAGGCCCGAATACCAATGGCAGCCAATTCTTTTTAGTCTATAAAGACACAACCTTGCCTGCGAGCTACACAATTTGGGGCAAGATCAAGACAGGTCTGCCGCTCTTGTTACGCATTGAAAAAGTTGGCGCATATAAAGTTGATCAAGCATCAGGTAACGCTTATTACGCAGGCGATGGTTTACCGGTTCAGCCAATTGAAATTAAATCAGTAACCGTTCGTTAAAGATTAATTTGTATTAACGATCTTAAAAGCTTCGGCGATACGACCTTCTGGAAGTCCACCAATACCAGCGTTGCGCTGGCCCCACTCGCGGACCATATTTTCCAACTCTTTATTATGGGAAGTTTGTGATGCGTGTGCGTGAAGCGCCTTCATCTTTAAATCAAAGGTGTCGGTGATATCCACCCAATGATCGGGATTGGCAAAGCCCATTACCCAAACTTCTTTAACGCGATGTGGTTGTAGACCTTCATCATCTAACAAATCAGTAAAGGCAAAAGGGTTTCGTGCATCTGGGTAGACAGCCTGGATAGCGGCTTCACCTGCAGCTAAGTGATCGGGATGACTTGCACCGATTCGATCCCAATTACGTTCCGGGGATTGGCAGACCATACGATCTGGTTTGCTGATACGGATCCGGCGGACGATATCTTTGCGAAGCGCAAGCGTTGGCTCTAAATGCCCATCAACATAATTTAAAAATGTAATATCGGTAACGCCGATCGCAGCACCTGCTGCGCGTTGTTCACGTTGGCGAATCGCAGGCATCTCTTCTTTGGTAAATCCAGATTCTTCGCCGCCTTGATCGCCATTGGTGCAGAAGACATATGCAACTTCTATTCCAGCCTTTACCCACTGGGCGATAGTTCCGGATGCGCCAAAGTCAGAGTCATCAGGGTGGGCGTTGACAACTAATACGCGTTGAATTTCAGAATCTGATAGCGGCTCCATGACGGTCAAGCCTAATAGACTCCGCGCCATGGTCGATACAGATGCGCTGCTGGGCGGACTCAATCCGCAGCAACAGAAAGCTGTTATCCATGAAGGTGCTCCACTTTTAGTCGTCGCTGGTGCAGGATCAGGCAAAACACGTGTTTTAACTCGCCGCATCTCTTATTTGATGGCCGCTCGTGGCGTGCGCCCATACGAAATCTTGGCGATCACATTTACCAATAAGGCAGCCGGGGAAATGAAAGATCGCGTCACCGATCTAGTTGGACCGGTTGCAAAATCGATGTGGGTCTCAACATTTCACTCAGCTTGCGTGCGTTTGTTGCGCCAAGAAATTGAACGCCTGGGTTACAGCAGCACCTTCAGTATTTACGATTCGGCAGATTCCCAGAAGTTAATTTCACGGGTAATGGAGACGTTAAACCTTGATGCTAAGCGCTATCCACCGCGCCAATTTCAATCGCTAATCTCTAATGCCAAGAACGAACTGCAAACCCCTTACCAATATCTCTCTGCTGCCCAGAATCAATTTGAAACTATCGTTGCCGATGTTTATACGATGTATGAGAAACGGTTGCAGCAAGCCAACGCCCTAGATTTCGATGATTTAATTATGAAGACAGTGCAGGTCTTGCAGCAATTCCCTGAGACCAAGGCGCGCTTTAGATCACGTTTTCGCCATATCTTGGTCGATGAATATCAAGATACAAACCATGCCCAATACATGTTGGTGAAAGAGTTGACAGGCGCCGAAGGCGATGGCTATCCATTAGCTGAACTCTGCGTGGTCGGTGATGCTGACCAATCCATCTATGGTTTTCGTGGGGCGACGATCCGCAATATCTTGCAATTTGAAGTTGATTATCCAAATGCAGCAACGGTTCTCCTTGAACAGAATTATCGCTCCACTCAAAATATCCTCAACGCTGCCAATGCAGTAATCACCCAAAATGAATCTCGGAAAGAGAAGAACCTTTGGTCAGATGCTGGCTCGGGCGCACCGTTAATTGGATATGTCGCAGAATCTGAATATGACGAAGCTGAATTTGTAAAAGGTGAGATTCGTTCCCTTCAAGATATGGGCGAATCAAATCCTGGTGAGACGGCAGTCTTTTATCGCACAAATGCCCAATCTCGTATCTTTGAAGAAATCTTTATGCGCGCAGCTATTCCTTATAAAGTCGTTGGTGGACTGCGCTTCTACGAGCGCAAGGAAGTAAAAGATCTTTTGGCTTATCTACGAGTCCTGGCTAATCCAAATGATGAAGTCTCTATCCGACGCATTATTAACTTTCCAAAACGCGGCATCGGCGATCGCGCCCTAGAAGAAGTAGAAATCTTTTCACAAGCCCAAGGAATATCTTTCTGGCACGCGCTCTTGCGAGTATCTGAAGCCACTGCAGTCCCAAACAAAGCCGCACAATCAATTGCGCAATTTACTTCGATGCTCACCGCACTGGCGGTATTGGTTGAGGCTAAGACCAAACCATCAGTCATTATCGAAGCAGTTCTTGAGCAATCTGGATTGCTAACCGAGCTAGAAGCCAGCACCGATCCGCAAGACGAAGTCCGCGTTGAGAACTTAAAGGAACTTGTTTCCGCTTCTATGGAATATGAGGAACGCCCCTTTGAAGAACTCGGTGAAGATGAAGAGATATCACTGTCTGGATTTCTCGAAAAAGTTTCACTTGTTGCCGATGCTGACGAAATCCCAGATGGTGAAGATCATGGGGGAGTAGTTACCTTAATGACTTTGCATACTGCCAAAGGTCTGGAATTTCCTACGGTATTTCTAACTGGTATGGAAGATGGCATCTTCCCGCACGCGCGCACTCTAGATGATCCAAAAGAAATTGAAGAAGAACGGCGCTTGGCATATGTGGGTCTAACTCGTGCCGAAAAACGTTTATATATTTCGCGCGCGGAATACCGTTTAACTTTCGGTAGCCCAAAATATAATCCTGGCTCACGATTCCTAGCTGAGATTCCATCTGAGCTAATTGAATGGAAAGATGAGACACGTTCTAAATCTTCATCCGGCAGTTCTGGTATTCGCAGATCACGAGTTGCAACAACTGCGCCACCGCGGGCAACTGGAAAGACATCTTCTGCGATGGTTTTAACGGTCGGCCAGCGTGTGTCACATGACACATTTGGGCTCGGTACGGTTGTAGCGCTTGCTGGTGAAGGCGATAAATCTGAGGCGACAATCAACTTTGGCCAATATGGCGATAAGCGCTTGCTGCTGCGCTATGCGCCTGTGGTGGTTCTGTAGCCCGCTGCAGCGATTAGGATTACCCCATCCGCTAGCGCAAAGAAGAGCTAGTAATCGTCGAAATGGTAATAATTAAGTGGATCTCTTTGAATACCAAGCACGTGACCTCTTTGCAAAACATGGCGTACCTGTTTTAGCTGGTGCTGTGGCAACCACTGATGAAGAAGCGTTTCAGGCAGCTAGCAAGATGGGTGGAAAAGTAGTTGTTAAAGCCCAAGTAAAAGTTGGCGGTCGCGGAAAAGCTGGTGGCGTAAAGCTAGCCGTTGATGCAAATGACGCAAAGGAAAAAGCCGGCGCGATCCTTGGAATGGATATCAAGGGACACACAGTTCACCAAGTAATGATTGCGCAAGCAGCACCGATCGTTGATGAATATTACATTTCGATCTCGTTAGATCGCTCAAACCGCACCTTTTTGGTAATGGCATCAGTTGCCGGCGGAATGGATATTGAAGAAGTTGCCCGCACAGCCCCTGAAAAATTAGCCAAGGTTCCAGTGACTGCGGTCGACGGAATCTCTGCCGCGAAAGCGAAAGAGATTATTGCGCAAGCAAAGTTTCCTGCAGAGATTGCAGATCAAGTCGCAGATGTACTTGTAAAACTTTGGGAGACTTTCCAATCCGAGGATGCAACTCTGGTTGAAGTAAACCCACTTGTTAAAACTGAAGATGGCCGCATCATCGCCCTTGATGGAAAAGTAACGCTGGATGAGAACGCAGAATTTCGCCAACCCGGTCATGCTGCCCTTGTCGATCACGCTGCAGCAAATGCGCTAGAAGCAGCGGCAAAAGATAAGGGACTGAACTACGTAAAGCTAGAAAATGGCCAAGTCGGAATCATCGGCAATGGCGCAGGACTTGTGATGTCGACTCTCGATGTTGTGGCATATGCCGGTGAAAAATTTGGGGGAATGCGCCCGGCAAACTTCCTAGATATTGGTGGCGGAGCATCTGCTCAAGTTATGGCCGATGGTCTATCAATTATTTTGGGAGATCCTGACGTAAAGAGCGTCTTTGTAAATGTCTTTGGTGGAATTACCGCTTGTGATGCCGTTGCAAATGGCATTGTGCAAGCACTTGAACTACTTGGCGCCAAGGCTACTAAGCCAATTGTTGTGCGCTTAGATGGCAATAACGTGCTTGAAGGTCGCGCAATTTTAAAAGCCGCCAATCATCCGTTGATTGAGCAAGCCGAAACCATGGATGGAGCAGCTTCTCGTGCTGCAGAATTGGCGGCAAAGTAATGTCGATCTTTATTAATTCAGATAGCAAAGTAATTGTGCAAGGTATGACTGGTTCTGAAGGAACCAAACACACTCGCCGTATGTTGGCATCAGGTACCAAGGTTGTCGGTGGCGTAACACCTGGCAAAGGTGGACAGAGCGTTGATATCGACGGCCACCAGCTTCCAGTATTTAACACCGTAGATGAAGCGATTGCTGCAACAGGTGCAAATGTTTCCGTTGTCTTTGTGCCGCCTAAGTTTGCCAAAGCTGCAGTCATTGATGCTATTGATGCCAAGATGCCGCTAGTTGTTGTAATCACTGAAGGTATCCCTGTTCATGATTCGGCTTACTTCTATGCCTATTCGCTAGAAAAGGGCACAACTCAAATTATTGGACCAAACTGTCCAGGTTTAATTAGTCCAGATCAATCAAATGTGGGAATCATTCCCGCCGATATTACTAAACGTGGACCAATCGGTTTAGTTTCAAAATCTGGAACTCTGACCTATCAAATGATGTATGAACTGCGCGATATCGGATTTTCAACTGCAGTTGGTATTGGTGGCGATCCTGTTATCGGAACAACGCATATCGATTGCCTAAAAGCTTTCCAAGATGATCCCGATACAACAGCGATAGTTATGATCGGTGAAATCGGTGGCGATGCCGAAGAACGCGCTGCTGCCTTTATCGCCGAATATGTAACCAAACCGGTCGTTAGTTATGTTGCAGGATTTACTGCACCAGAAGGTAAGACGATGGGACATGCAGGTGCGATAGTTTCTGGCTCATCTGGTACGGCGCAGGCTAAGAAGGATGCACTGGAAGCAGCTGGCGTTAAAGTCGGACAAACTCCAAGTGAGACTGCGCGCTTAATGCGCGCCATTCTCGGTCGCTAACTAAGACTATGTTGCAACGCGTCCTTGCGGTCTCGTTTGCACAGGTCTTTCGTACCGTTGCAATTCTCTTATTGCCACTGGGCTTTATCTCACTAATTGCTTGGGCAACAGCCGGCAGCGCTACTGGAAACACTTCAGATCCGATGCGCGCCGCCATTTGGTTATGGCTTGGCGCTCATCACATTCCCTTCTTCTTAAATGGCACAGCCACTGGCTATCTGTCTTACTTACCTATCGGAGCAATGCTCTTGCCATTCTTTGCACTGCGTAGCGGTTTTGGACGCGCAATCTCAAAGCTACATGGTGACTTTCATAATATTGCAAGCGTTCGCACAATCTTCGCCTCGCAGTATGCGCTTCTTGTAACTCTTCTTGCCCTTGCCAGCAGATCACCGGGTGTTAGTTCACAATGGTATTTAGCCCCGGTCTTCGCATTTTCTATCGCATATTTGGCGGCGCTGACGGCGGGCACTCGCTTTCGAATGTCGCAGGCAGTTAGTTATGCAACTCGGGTGCTGGCAATATTTTTAGGTGCATCATTTATATTTCTTGCAATTTCTATATTTATGAATCTCACAACCTTTAAAAACATTTCAATTGTTCTGCAACCAGGCTTCTTTGGCGCCATTCTCTTATTCGCCCTAAATCTCTTCTACCTACCTAATCTGGCAGTATCGGTATTGGCCTATTTCACAGGAACAGGTTTTGCAGTCGGCGCAGGAACTTTGGTTTCACCATTTACTCATCGCCTGGGAGAAATTCCGGCACTTCCTATTTTGGCGGTATTGCCTACATCTTCAACTAAATGGGCGCTTGTAGCCGTTGCATTTGTAATCGCACTTGGCGCGCTTATGGCGGCGTGGGCTATGACTTCCAGTACACAGGCCTTGGTGCAAGCAATTGTTTTATTGGCAATATCAATTTCTCTCATCGCCTACTTGGCAAGTGGTTCGCTCATGACCAATGCCATGAGCGCAGTTGGCGTATCTATTTGGAAATTGGTGCTCTCGTTAATAATTGAGCTGGGAATCGGCGTTACGGCGATGATCTTTATCCCACAAATCAGATTGCGCTCAAGCAAATGAGTGCATCTCGCAAAGTTATCCGTCGGGCGCTAGTCAGTGTTTACGATAAAGATCGCTTAATTGAACTTGGTTCAGTATTGGAAAAAGCTGGAATAGAGATAATTTCAACAGGGTCGACAGCCAAGGCGCTACAAGATGCCGGGATTGCGGTGATGCAAGTAAGTGATTACACCAGATTTCCTGAAATTCTGGATGGGCGCGTAAAGACGCTGCACCCATATATTCATGCGGGGATCTTGGCCGATCAAGATAACCCGGAACATTTAGCGGCAGTTTCTGATTTAGATATCTCACCTTTTGATTTAGTTGTTATAAATCTCTATCCATTCTTGGAGACGATTAAATCGGGTGTGGAATATGCAGAATGCATTGAACAGATTGATATCGGCGGACCCGCTATGTTACGCGGCGCTGCAAAAAACCATAGTTCGGTAACGGCTATCGCAAAACCTGCGCAGTATGACGATTTATTTGCAGCGATTGCAGCTGGCGGAACCACCTTCGATGAACGTCGTGGATTTGCGTTAGAAGTTTTCCGCACAACCGCTGAATACGATTTGATGATCGCTAGTTGGCTCGGTACTCAAATCAGCATGGATATTCCAGATTGGTTCGGTCTTATTTGGAAGCGCGAGAGCTCATTACGTTATGGTGAAAATCCCCACCAGAGCGCATCTATGTATCGCGGTGGTCCGGTTGGAATCGTTGACGCAGTTCAAAGCCATGGCAAAGAGATGTCATTTAATAATTACACCGATGCTGATGCTGCTTGGCGTGCAGCGCTAGATCACTCCGAACCTTGCGTTGCCATCATCAAACATGCCAACCCATGTGGAGTTGCAATCGGATCTGATATTGCTGCCGCATATAGCGCAGCCCATGCTTGCGACCCAGTCTCTGCCTATGGGGCAGTCGTGGCGGCAAATCGCAAAGTGAGCGTTGCTATGGCGCAGGAACTTTCACCAGTATTTACTGAAGTAATTATTGCGCCTGAATACGAGCCCGCTGCGTTAGAGATTTTGATGCAGAAGCCTTCCCTACGAATCTTGACTTGCTCTAATACTGCAATCTCACCGCTTGAAATTCGTCCAATTTCAGGTGGAGTCCTTGTGCAAAGCGCCGACAGGATCAATGCGCCAGGCGATGACTGCGCAAATTGGCAGCAAGTAAGTGGCGAAAAAGTTTCAAGCGAAGTTTTAGCAGATCTGCAATTTGCTTGGCGCGCAGTTCGCGCAGTTAAAAGTAATGCTATTTTATTGGCGAAAAGCGGTGCCGCAGTTGGTATCGGAATGGGCCAGGTAAGTCGTGTTGACGCCGCCAAGCTTGCAGTTGAACGCGCTGGGGCGCGAGCAATTGGCAGCGTTGGCGCCAGTGATGCCTTCTTCCCATTTGCTGATGGGCTACAGATTCTGATCGATGGTGGCGTGATCGCAGTTGTGCAACCAGGTGGCAGCGTCCGTGATGAAGAAATCGTGGCAGCAGCCAAGGCTGCTGGAATTGCCATGTTCTTCACCGGGACCAGACACTTCTCACACGCCTAATTTCGCGCTCCAAAGTGCGCTTCTAATAGGATCACACTCATGAGCGCGATGATTCTCGATGGCAGAGCACTAGCGGCCACCATTAGGGAAGATCTCACTGTTCGTGTTAGCCGATTAAGAGATTCAGGGATTACGCCAGGTTTAGGAACTGTCTTAGTCGGCGATGATCCGGGGTCAATTTCCTACGTCGCTGGCAAACATCGTGATTGTGGAGAAGTTGGTATCAACTCGATCCGCGTTGATTTAAAAGCCACCGCAACCGAAGCTGATGTATTGGCGGCAATCAAAGATTTAAATGCTGCCCAAGAGTGCACCGGATATATCGTGCAACTTCCACTGCCAAGTGGCATAAATACTCAAAGAGTTTTAGAAGCTATTGATCCAGCAAAAGATGCCGACGGCTTGCACCCAATCAACTTAGGTCGTTTAGTCTCTGGTTATGCCGCGCCACTGCCATGTACTCCGCGCGCGATTGTTGCCTTGTTAAACCACTATAAAATTCCATTAGCTGGGGCAGAAGTAGTTGTGATTGGTCGCGGTATAACAGTTGGTCGACCACTCGGCTTATTGCTATCTCGCAAGCATGAGAATGCCACCGTTACCTTGACTCACACAGGAACAAAAAATTTAGCTGCGCAAACAAGACGAGCCGACATAGTTATCGTCGCCATCGGCAGCTCCCATTTTCTTAAAGCCGATGGTATTAAAACTGGCGCAACAGTTATTGATGTTGGCATCTCACGATCAGCATCTGGCTTAATCGGTGATGTTGATCCGGCCGTTTCGCAATTTGCTGGCTTTCTTTCGCCAATGCCTGGTGGCGTAGGTCCCATGACACGTGCGATGTTATTGACCAATGTGGTTGAAGCGTGCGAAAGGTAAGCGCTCACGGCCTACGCTTGGCATACCTGGCTATAGCGCTTGGATTCATCGCGGGGGTATTTTCATTTGTTCGCATCGGATCCATTGCCATTGCGCTGGGTATGGGCGCAATCACAATTGCCTATTGGCAAGCGGGGAAAAGCGGCAAAGTTGAGCGTTATTTAGCGCTAGCGATCGCAATCTCCTTGCTGGCCGTGGCAATCTCACTTCCGCGCGGGTTGTAGAGTTTCTCTCGACGTCAAGAGAAAGAGTTTGCCATGTCTAAGAAGGTCACCGTAGTCGGTGCAGGTTTTTATGGATCAACCACCGCACTTCGTTTAGCGGAATACAACATCTTCGACACAGTTGTACTCACAGATATTCTTGAAGGAAAGCCCGAAGGCCTAGCTCTTGATATGAACCAGTCTCGCTCCATCGAAGGATTTGAAACAAAGATTATTGGCGCCACCACAACTGCTGATGGTGCAGGTTATGAAGCAACTGCAAACTCTGATGTCATAGTTATCACCGCTGGTCTACCACGCAAACCAGGCATGAGCCGAATGGATTTAATCGGCGTCAATGCCGGCATCGTTCGTGGCGTTGCTGAAAACATCGCCAAGCATTCTCCAAATGCCGTAATCATTGTGGTCTCAAATCCACTAGATGAAATGACTGCTCTAACTCAGTTAGCAACTAACTTTCCCAAGAATCGCGTTATCGGCCAAGCTGGCATGTTGGATACCGCGCGCTTTACCAACTTTGTGGCAGAAAAACTTGGCGTTGCAGTCTCATCAGTTAAAACTCTGACCCTTGGATCACACGGTGACACCATGGTTCCGGTTCCAAGTCGCTGCACAGTCGATGGCAAGCCGCTAGCGGATCTACTTTCGCAAGAAGAGATCGCAGATCTGGTCGATCGCACACGCAATGGCGGCGCTGAAGTAGTCGCGTTACTTAAAACTGGATCTGCGTACTATGCGCCATCTGCTGCGGCCGCGCGCATGGCAAAAGCTGTAATTGAAGATTCTGGCGCTGTGATGCCAGTTTGCGCGTGGGTAGACGGAGAATACGGAATCTCTGGCGTATATCTGGGAGTTGAAGCCGAGATTGGTCGCTCAGGAGTAAAGAAAGTTGTTGAAACCAAGCTCACTGATTCAGAACTTGCCGGTTTGAAAGAGGCTGCAGAAGCAGTTCGCGCTAAGCAAGCAGATGTACAAACACTTTAGTAATTAGTAATTAGTAATCAGTAATTAGTAATAGGAATATAAGGGATAAAGGGACACAGATATGAGCAAGATCAAGGTAACCGGCACAGTTGTTGAACTAGATGGTGATGAGATGACCCGCATTATGTGGCAGTTCATCAAGGATTCGCTCATCTTGCCCTACTTGGATGTAAATCTTGAATATTACGACCTAGGTATGGAGCATCGCGATGCTACAGATGACCAGGTAACTATCGATTCTGCTCGTGCGATCCAGAAACATGGCGTTGGAATTAAGTGCGCAACAATTACTCCTGACGAAGCTCGCGTTGAAGAGTTCGGCCTCAAGAAGATGTGGAAATCTCCCAACGGAACAATCCGTAATATCTTGGGTGGAGTTATCTTCCGTGAGCCAATCATTATTTCAAATGTGCCACGCCTGGTTCCGCACTGGACTAAGCCAATCGTTATCGGTCGTCACGCATTCGGTGACCAATACCGCGCCACTGATTTCAAGGTACCCGGCCCAGGCAAATTAACAATCTCTTTTGTTCCCGAAGATGGATCTGCCCCAATCAATACTGAGGTCTTTAACTTTGAATCATCAGGTGTGGCAATGGCGATGTATAACGTGGACGATTCAATTCGCGACTTCGCTCGCGCATCTCTTAATTACGGCCTACTTCGCAAGTTCCCGGTTTATCTATCTACCAAAAATACAATCCTTAAAGCATACGACGGCCGCTTTAAAGATATCTTTGAAGAGATCTACCAAGCAGAGTTCAAAGCACAATTTGATGCTGCCGGCATTTGGTATGAGCACCGCCTAATTGATGACATGGTTGCGATGTCACTTCGCATGGAAGGTGGCTATGTCTGGGCCTGCAAAAATTACGACGGAGATGTGCAATCCGATACCGTCGCCCAAGGCTATGGCTCGCTAGGTTTGATGACATCAGTTCTTATGACTCCAGATGGAAAGATCTGCGAATCAGAAGCTGCCCACGGAACGGTTACTCGCCACTATCGTGATCACCAAGCCGGCAAAGCAACATCCACAAATCCAATCGCCTCAATCTTTGCCTGGACCCAAGGTCTAGCTCACCGCGCAAAGTTAGATAACAATGCAGAACTCGCCAAGTTCTGTGCGACCCTAGAACGCGTCTGCATCGAAACGGTAGAGCAAGGAAAGATGACGAAGGATCTCTCGCTCTTGATTTCCAAGGATGCGCCGTATCAAACCACTCAAGAGTTTTTAAATTCAATCGATGAAAACTTGAAAGTTGCGATGGCCTAACGATGGTCGATAACCAGCTTGGAGCAATTGCCCTAGTTGGTTCTGGTGAATATTTACCACAATCGCAAGGGCTGGAAAGTGAGCTCTTGCGATTAGCCATCTCTAAAGGCAAGACAAATACCTTTATTCAAATTCCAACTGCTGCCGGCAAAGAAGGTAGCGATCGTTTAGATTTCTGGCGCGCCCGAGGTGCTGAACAAGCCGCGCGTATCGGATGTGAAGCAATTTACCTACCGATTCTGACTCGTGATGATGCAAGTAATCAGAGCTTCATAGATGCCGTTGAATGCGCGGGGCTAATTTACTTCTCTGGTGGGGATCCAGGGTATTTAGCGGAAGTATTTAGAGATACCCCGTTATGGTCAGCGATAGTTAAGGCCTGGCAAAGTGGCGCATCCCTTGCCGGATGTTCAGCCGGAGCGATGGCCTTTGGTGGCAAGATCATTGGAATTCGCAGATCGCAGGTAAGCCAGGGACTTAATTTGCTCCCCAACATTGAAGTAATTCCGCACTATGACAAATTTTTAGGTTGGTTACCCGAGCGTGTGGCGGCAGCGGTAATTCGAGATGATGGCGATGCTGCACTGCTCGGGATTGATGAAGATACCGCGCTAGTTCTTACCGATAAATGGCGAAAATATGGAACGGGAAAAGTCCATTTATTGAGAGGTAATTTAGAAATATCGGATGAGCTATTTCCGAATAATTTGGGCTAATGTACTATTCACGAAAAGTTTCAAATTAAAGTACTAGCCAAGAATTTGAGGTAACGCGCGTGAAATCTCTCCAAGAGCAAGGTTTAGAGATCTGGTTTTTAACAGGTAGTCAGCCACTTTACGGGGAAGAGATTTTGGTGCAAGTTGCAGAGCAATCAAAGCAAGTTGTTGCAACGCTAAATGCAGCCAGCGATTTACCGATCAAAGCAACCTGGAAACCGGTGTTAACAACACCTGAAGGTATTAAAGCTATTTGTCATGAGGCATCAGCTAACCCAAACTGCATCGGTGTAATAACTTGGATGCATACCTTTTCACCAGCAAAGATGTGGATCGGTGGTCTTGGCGCGCTCCAGGTACCAATTCTGCATTTGAACACCCAGGCAAATTCCGAGCTTCCGTGGGAAACAATTGATATGGATTTTATGAATCTGAATCAGGCAGCCCACGGCGATCGCGAACATGGCCATGTGCAGGCCCGCTTACATTTGCCACGTAAAGTCGTTGCTGGTCACGTATCTGAAAAGAGCGTTTGCACTCGAATCGCACATTGGATGCGCGCTGCCATTGGTTGGAATACTGCTCAGAATTTAAAGCTAGCCCGCTTTGGCGACAATATGCGCTTTGTTGCGGTTACCGATGGCGATAAGACCAGCGCACAAATCACTTTGGGAATGTCAATTGAGGCCTACGGCGTAAATGCACTTGTTGATGCCGTCGCCGCGGTTGAACCTGCAGCTATTGATGCTTTAGTTGCTGAGTACGAAAATATCTTTGAAGTCTCAGCAGAGCTAAAGAAGGGTGGCGCAAGCCATGAATCACTGCGTTATCAGGCATCGCTTGAAATTGCACTGGAGCGTTTCTTAACCGCCGGAAATTTCAGCGCCTTTACAACTAACTTTGAAGATTTAGGTGCGCTAAAGCAGTTACCAGGACTTGCTGTGCAGCGAATGATGGCAAAGGGGTACGGCTTTGGTGGTGAAGGCGATTGGAAGACTTCTGCGTTGCTGCGAATTATTAAGAGCATGACCGAAGGCCTTAAAGGTGGAACATCCTTTATGGAGGATTACACCTATCACTTCGGACCAGGTGAACCGAAAGTTCTTGGTGCACATATGCTCGAAGTCTGCCCAACTATTACAAACCAGAAACCAAAGTGTGAAATCCATCCCCTTGGTATTGGTGGAAAAGAAGATCCAGTTCGTTTAGTTTTTAACGCAACACCTGCCCAAGGTCGCGTTGTTGGACTGATGGATCTCGGTGATCGCTTCCGCATTGTTTCTAACGATGTTGAAGTTGTTAACCCTGATAAAGAGTTAAAGAAGTTGCCAGTTGCCTGTGCGGTCTGGAAGCCAGCCCCATCACTTGCTATATCTGCAGAATCTTGGATCTACGCCGGAGGATCTCACCACACCGTCTTAAGTACCGCACTTGATCCAGAAGTTTTAGTTGACTTTGCAAATATCGCCCAGGTCGAACATCTGCGAATTAGTGCAACAACTACCAGCGAGGATTTCCATAAAGAGATCAAATGGAATGGCGCCTTTTACAAGCTCTCATCCCTGACCTAGGCGGCGCTAGCCAACTTTTCAGGCGTAAGTCTCAGGTCTTGGGATAGCCCATTTGGCCGCTTGCTTCGTAACCTAATCGTTATCGCCAAAGGTCGAAAGTGGGTTGACGCGCCCAATGGCTCAAAGAAGGATAGCGGCATGTAAAACCCGAGTCCCGTATGGGCCTGGGGAGTTGCATAACTACGTAGTTAAGAAATCCCTCAACATCGAGAAAGGCATTACATGCTAAAGAAGTCCAAAGTAGCAGCAGTCTTCGCTGCACTTGCACTTGTTGTGACAACAGCTCCAGCATCATCTGCTGCAACTGATAAGCAACTCGAAATCTTTACCTGGTGGGCATCAGGCGGAGAAGCTGCAGGTCTTGCAGGAATGACAACTGAGTTCGAACGTCTAAACCCAAAGACACCTTTCATCAACGCAACAGTTGCAGGTGCAGCTGGCGTTAACGCAAAGGGTGTTCTTGTATCACGTATGCAAGCTGGCAATCCACCTGACACATTCCAGGCACATGCTGGCGCAGAACTATCTTCTTACGTAAAGGCTGGACAGGTTGAAGACCTTTCATCACTTTACAAATCAGAAGGTTGGGACAAAGTATTCCCAGCTGACTTGATCAAGACACTTACAACAGCAGGAAAGATCTACTCAGTTCCTGTAAACATTCACCGTGCAAACGTACTTTGGTGGAATCCAGCAGCTGCAAAGAAGGCTGGAATCACTAAGGCTCCAGAATCACTTGATGCAATGCTCGTTGACATGGCCAAGTTCAAGAAGGTTGGAATCGACGGAATCGCACTAGCTGGTAACGGCGACTGGGCGATTGCTCACCTATTCGACTACGTACTTCTTGCTTCAATGGGTCCAGATAAGTTCAATGGCCTATGGAACGGAAAGACAAAGTGGGATGGTCCAGAAGTTGCTAAGGCAATTACATACCTAGGAAAGATCCTTGCATTCGGTAACTCAAGTAAGTCACTTGACTGGCCAGATGCAGGCAAGCTTGTAACAACAGGCAAGGCCGGATTCTTCATCATGGGTGACTGGGCTTCATCACAGTGGCAGTCAGAAGGCCTAAAGCTAGGCGTTGACTACACATGGGCTCCAGGTCCAGGAACCAAGGGTGTTTACCAGTGGCTCTCAGACTCATTCACATTGCCTAAGGGCGCTGTAAACCGCGATGCAGGTATCGCCTGGTTGAAGGTCTGCGGATCTCTAGCAGGTCAAGATGCATTCAACCCTAAGAAGGGTTCTATCGCAGTGCGCAAGGATTCAAATCCTAAGCTCTACGACAGCTACCTACAGGCTGCAATGAAGTCATGGAAGGTTGACCGCCTAGTCGGTTCAACAGTTCACGGCGTTAACTACGGAAACGCTGGAATGGCTGCATACGATGCTGCTGTTGGTCGTTTCTACACAGGTGGAGCAAAGGATGCAAAGGGATTCGCTAAGGCTCTCGTTGCTGCTTACACCGCAAACATGAACGGTTAATTTTTAACCATTCATTAGTAGCAAAAATGTAAGTCAGTTCTAAGTTCTGGCGGGGCCGCAAGGCTCCGCCAGAACTTAGACTTTTACATAACTTGATTTAAGGGTTTTAATTGCATTACTGTTCAGAAGATTTACATTCAGAACTTTGCGTAATTGAAGTATTTTGAGAGGCGTATCTAAGTGAAAGTAAAGAAAAATCGAGTCCATAGCCCATGGGGCGGATTCTTTTTCGTACTCCCATCAATTATTGCGATGGCGGTCTTTGTCTATGGAATGATCGGTTACACCCTTCGCGAATCACTACAGAACCGCACCAATGCTTGGGCCACCGATGTGAAATTCGTAGGCTTAACTAACTATCGCGAACTTTGGCAAGATCCAGAATTCACCCACGCCCTCGGCAACCTACTGAAATTTACCGGCGTATTTATGATCGGATGCTTACTCTCCGGTCTAATCATGTCTCTATTGCTTGAAAAGGGAATCAAAGGCGAAGGCTTCTTCCGCTCTACCTACCTCTACCCAATGGCGATCTCATTTATCGCGATGGGAACTTCTTGGCGCTGGTTGATGGATTCAGCCCGTGATGAAAATGCAACTGGTTTAAATATGTTGCTCATCAAAGCCCATCTCGGTTTCTTGCAGAACGACTGGTACACATCAGAGAAGGGCACTATGTATGCGATGGCGCTGCCAGCAATCTGGCAGATGTCTGGATATGTAATGGCGCTCTTCTTGGCTGGCTTCCGCGGGATCCCAGATGATTTACGTGAAGCAGCTCGTGTGGATGGTGCAACTGAATTTAAGATCTATCGCCATATCTTGTTCCCACAGCTTTCTCCAACATTCCTTACCGTCTTAATTATCTTGGGCCATATATCGATGAAGGTCTTCGATTTAATCTTCGGTATCGCCAGCAAGAGCTATGTCACTAAGGTGCTGGCCATCTATATGTGGCAAGTTATCTTCGATTTCCAGAACTATGCCAAGGGCGCGGCGATCGCGATCTTGATCCTATTAATGATCGCAGTAGCGGTTATTCCATATCTCATCTATGTAAATAAGACAGAGGAGGCGAATAAATGAGTTCAGATCTCGCATCCCGCGTTACGCGTAAGGTTGATGTTCGCAATAAGAAGAAGCTAGATGGCAAGGGCCAGTTCTGGTTGGTCTTTCGTTATTTCGCGCTAACTATTCTCTTTGTAATTGCGGCTTTGCCCATTTACATCATGGTGATCAACTCCGTTAAGGGAATCACTGGCGTATCTCAATCAGCAGCTTTCTTGCCACCGAAGAAGTTGGATTTCAGTGCATGGGGACCAACTTGGGAGATTTTAAAGACTCCCATGTTCCGTACTCTCTTCTTCGTCGTGCAATCATCAGTTATCTCAGCAATCATCGGTTCTATTAACGGCTTCGTCTTCGCTAAGTGGCGCTTTAAGGGATCGACCTTCGTCTTCACAACTTTCCTATTTGGAATGTTTATTCCTTACCAAGCGATCATGATTCCGTTGACTAAGTTCAATGCCTGGGCTGGTATCGGTGGATCAATTTACGTACTTGTATTTGCGCACGTTATCTACGGTATTCCGATCTGTACCTTGATCTTCCGTAACTACTACGCCGCAATTCCAAATGAGCTAATCGAAGCTGCACGCGTTGATGGCGCCGGAATGGTGCGCATCTTCCGCACCATCTTCTTGCCGCTATCGATTCCTGGTTTCGTTGTTGTTCTGATCTGGCAGTTCACATCTGCTTGGAATGACTTCCTCTTTGCGATCTTCTTAACCGGTGGTTCACCGAAGTTATCTGTTGCAACAACAGCGCTTAACTTCATTACCGGTTCTGGCAACCAGGTTTACTACGGAAATAACATGACTGCATCGTTAATCGTTTCGATCCCAACGCTGCTGGTCTACCTATTCTTGGGTCGTTACTTCTTGCGTGGCCTCTTGTCAGGTTCGTTAAAGGGATAAGTACTTAACTCCCGTGCTCGATGAAGGTTCGGTTCTTTCCTACCTTTCACAGCGCGGATTATTAACAGGCGACGCCACCGTGGAAACACTCACAGGTGGCGTTTCTTGTGTTGTTTTAGCAGTCTCAAATTCAGAAGTTGATCTCGTAGTTAAGCAAGCCTTGCCTGAGTTAAAAACCAAAGCGAAATGGGTTGCAGATCAACGCCGCGCAATTGTGGAAGCCGATGCGATGCAGGTTTATCACTCGATAACGCCAGATAGCGTTCCCGAACTTATCGATTGTGATGCCACTGAGTTCACCTTAACGATGTCTCGTCTGCCACGAAGTTGCACAAATTGGAAGATAGATATGTTGGAGGGCCGTATTTATCCAGAGATGGGGGCCAAACTCGGCAAGATATTAGCTGCCTGGCATAACACAGCTGCGGTATCGGATGAGATCAAGGTTAAATTTATGGAAGATTCGCTCTTTGAGCAGTTGCGGGTAGCACCTTTCTATCGCGCAGTTATGGATAAGAATCCAGATCTACAACCAGTTATTTCAAATCTGATAAATGAGATCACCACCATGAAGAGCACCTTGGTTCATGGCGATTTCTCACCTAAAAATATTATGGCAACCGTCGATCATCGCCCGATTGTCTTGGACTTTGAAGTAGCTCATATCGGCAACCCCATCTTTGACCTCGCTTTTTTAATGGCTCACTTGCTCTGCAAAACCATTCATGCAACGCAAGTAAAAGAGAAGGATTTATTAGTTGACACTGCAAAGCAATTTTTAGCAAGCTACCAACAAAATACTCGGTTAAACGTTGCTACTAGCCTGCCACACCACATTGCGCTAATTGCTCTGGCGCGAGTTGAAGGAGTGTCACCTGTAGATTATTTGGACGGTCCTGCCCAACAACGGTTAGTAGCGCTGACCAAGTCTGCGCTGTTAGATTCAGGCATGACTGTTACTCATCTTTTGGAAAGTGCAGCAAATTGAATATCAAGCGAGTACTGGGTTATCAGGTTCTAGATTCTCGCGGTCGCCCCACGGTTGCCGTAACGCTTACTCTGAGCGATGGTTCTACCCATACTGCGCGCGTTCCATCTGGTGCATCAACTGGCGCACATGAAGCACATGAATTGCGTGATGCCGGCACAGAAAGGTCCGAGGAATTCTTTGCCGGTAAATCGGTTTATAACGCCATTGCGAATATAAATACCAAGATCGCCCCTAAGTTATTGGGCCATAGTTTAAATCTGGCAGCTATTGATGGGTTGTTAGTAGAAGTTGATCCGACTCCTGGCCACCAAGTAATCGGCGCCAATGCAACTCTGGCAACCTCACTTGCTGTTGCGAAAGCTGCGGCACACGCTTCGGGAAAATCACTGGCTAGGTATTTTCAACCAGAAGGAAAGTTATTAATACCAATGCCGATGGTAAATATTTTATCTGGGGGAGCCCACGCCAATCGCAGCCTAGATATTCAAGATGTCTTGGTTATTCCTCATGCTGCTACCAACTTTGCTGAGGCACTTTCCTGGGTTGTTGCCATTCGTGAACGTGCGGCAAGTGATGGTAAAGCGCACGGCATAACACACCTAGTTGCCGATGAAGGTGGACTTGGCCTCTCTTTTTCATCAACTGATGATGCCTGTGAATTTGTTCTGGCTCAGATCGAACTACTTGGTCTCTCCGGAAAAGTTTCCCTCGCACTGGATATCGCTTCAACCCAATTCTTTGCTGATGATAAATATTCGCTAACCACATCAGGTGCAACGTTCTCTTCCGATCAATTCGTGGAAGAGATGCTCAATCTGGTAAATACCTTTCCGATTGCCTCAATTGAGGATCCCTTCGCTGAAGATGATTGGGCAGCCTGGAGTGCATTTAGCACACAAGCGCCAGCAGGGTTACAAATACTGGGAGATGATTTGTTTACAACTAACTTGCACCGTCTAGAACGTGGAATCGCTGAGAAAAGCGCCAACGCGATATTGATTAAAGCCAATCAAAATGGCTTAGTTACCTCAACCCAAAGAGTACTTACACACGCCCACGCAAATAACTTTGCAACGGTTGTCTCTGCGCGCAGCGGTGAGACCGAAGATTCATGGTTAGCAGATCTAGCAACGGGCTGGCGTGCAGGTCAGATAAAAGTGGGCTCTACCCATGGATCAGAGCGCACCGCAAAATGGAATCGCTTACTTGAATTGGAAGCAACCGAAGAGACAGAGTTTTCTAAACCTTTTTAAATATAAAACCCCCGCCACAGAAGTGACGGGGGTTTTACTTACTATTTATTACTTAACGCGTTCTCCAGTTGATGAACTAAAGAGATGTACTGCGTTAGCGCTGGCGGTTACAGTTATTGTGTCGCCTGGCTTAGGTGGGTTCTTTGGATCCCAACGAACGATTACTTGCGCGCCTTCATCGCCGGCGTTAGCAAACTTAACTGAGGAATCTGCTGGCTTGCCGTAGACGAATGCATCTGCGCCGAGCTCTTCAACTACTTCAACAAGGACGTTAAAACCCTTGGCAGCAGGTGCGAATCCTTCAGGGCGGATACCGACTGTTACTGATGATCCGGCAGATGCTGGAACATCGATCGCTAGATCACCAAGCATCGCCTTGCCACCGCTGACAGGAGCAGAGAGCAGGTTCATGGCAGGAGATCCGATAAAGCCGGCAACGAATGCATTTGCTGGTGAATCGTAGAGATTGCGAGGTGTATCTACTTGCTGCAATAGACCATCTTTGAGAACTGCAACGCGATCACCCATAGTCATCGCTTCAACTTGGTCGTGTGTTACATACACAGTTGTGATTCCGAGGCGGCGCTGTAGCGCTGCGATCTGGGTACGAGTTGCAACGCGCAACTTCGCATCAAGGTTTGAAAGTGGCTCATCCATAAGGAAGACCTGTGGTTCGCGAACAATTGCGCGACCCATCGCAACGCGTTGACGTTGTCCACCTGAAAGAGCTTTTGGCTTGCGCTCTAGGTATGGTTCAAGGTCAAGCAACTTCGCTGCTTCATTAACGCGCTTATCGCGCTCTTCCTTTGAAACTCCTGCGATCTTAAGTGCAAATCCCATGTTCTCTGCAACAGTCATATGTGGGTAGAGCGCATATGACTGGAAGACCATTGCGATATCACGATCTTTTGGAGCTACATTTGTTACATCGCGGTCACCGATAAGAATGCGACCTTCGTCGATCTCTTCCAGGCCTGCCAACATACGTAGTGATGTTGACTTACCGCAACCTGATGGACCGACAAGAACCAGAAATTCACCGTCTTTAACGGTTAGGTTTAACTTGTCGACTGCAGGTTTGGTTGTGCCTGGGTAGATACGTGTTGCGTTTTCGAATACAACAGATGCCATTTAAGGTATCTCCTTCTCCGGGCAGGTACGTGCCCGACGGTCCGAGGATGAAGGTGCTAGCCGGTTGGCTAGGCTGGGTAAGGATAGGGCACAGGCGCAGCAATATGTAAGGGGCGGCAAACCAAGTAGGAGCAAGTAGAATTGGTCCCATCATGGACCCTTACCCGATAGGTGCCTTACTGGGCGATCTAGCCACCGTAGCCGGCCTGATCTTGCTCGGCGCACTCTTTGTAGCTGCTGAAATTGCACTGATCTCACTTCGCGAGAGCCAAGTTCGCCAACTCTCAACTAGAGGTAAACGTGGCGCCAAGGTTGCTCAACTTGCAACCAACCCCAATCGCTTCTTAGCAGCAGCCCAAGTCGGCGTCACTGTATGTGGATTCTTATCGGCCGCTCTTGGTGCAGAAAAACTCGGCGTCTATGTAATCCCACAACTTATTAAGTTAGGGCTCTCCGATGATGCGGCAAATGTCACTTCATTAATTGGAGTAACCCTAGTGATCGCGTATTTCTCACTGGTTTTCGGCGAATTAGTTCCAAAGCGCTTAGCCCTCTTTCGCACCGAAGAGATCTCTCTCTGGAGCGCCGGTGCTATTGATGTAATAGCCAAGTTGTTTCGTCCAATCATCTGGTTACTATCTCGTTCGACCGATTTTGTAGTTCGCGCCTTTGGAGTAGATCCGAAAGAACAGCGGAGCCAAATGTCGGAAGAAGAGTTATTAGATCTTGTAACCGGCCATGCTGCGCTAACTGCAGAAGAGCGAGATATCGTTGAAGAAGTATTCAATGCCTCGGAGCGACAGGTACATGAAGTTATGGTTCCGCGCACTGAAGTCGATTTTATGGATGCCTCACTTACAGTTGGTAAGGCGATAGCGCTCGCCGTAGATCGCGCACATTCACGCTATCCAGTTGTCCGCGGATCATCTGATGAAGTTATCGGATTCATTCACGTCCGCGATTTATTGGATACCTCCCTAGTAAGTGCCGGTGGAAAGATTCAAGAGCTAGTAAGAAACATTATGTATTTGCCAGGGACTAAGGGCGTTCTGCCTGCGCTGACTGAGATGCGCAATCAGCGCCAACATTTAGCGATTGTGCTCGATGAATACGGCGGCACCGATGGAATCGTAACTTTGGAAGATTTAGTGGAATGCCTGATCGGCGATATCAGGGATGAATACGACAGCGACGAAGCCGAAGTCTCGTTAGAAGCCCGCACAGGAGATTTTGAGGTCGATGGGCTGATTTCCCTCGATGATCTGCGCGATCAAACAGGGATAGATATTCCAGATGGCCCATATGAAACCGCGAGCGGATTTGTGATGCACTTTTTAGGGCGTATTCCAGTAGCCAACGATGTGGTCGGAATTAATGGAATTCGTATCACCGTTTTAACTATGGAAGGCAAGCGCGCAGGGCAGTTAGCAATATCGCGTAATTAGCGATTCATGCGAGAATAACAGCATGGAAAAGCGCATCCTCTCCGGAATTCAGCCGACTAGCGACTCTTTCCATCTCGGAAATTATCTAGGTGCGCTAAAGCAATGGGTCGAGCTGCAAGAAGGAAATGACGCCTTCTATTGCATCGTGGATCTCCACGCCCTGACCGGGGAGATCGCTCCTGCACTTCTTCGCAAGCGCATCCTCACCTCAGCCGCACAATTAATTGCACTGGGAATTTCTCCAGAGAAGTCAACGCTATTCGTGCAGTCACATGTTGCAGAACATAACCAACTAGGTTGGATTATGGAATGTATCGCCGGATTCGGCGAAGCTAATCGAATGACGCAATTTAAAGATAAATCTGCCAAAGGTGGCGCAGACTCTGCACGTGTAGGTTTATTTACATATCCAATGTTGCAAGCCGCAGATATTCTCTTATATCAAGCACATTATGTTCCGGTTGGCGAAGACCAACGCCAACACATCGAACTAACTCGCGATTTAGCAACGCGATTTAATACGCGCTTTGGAGACACATTCCGCATTCCCGAAGGCCATATCTTAAAATCTGGCGCCAAAATTTATGATTTGCAAGAGCCAACCAACAAGATGAGCAAGTCATCCGGATCTGCCGCCGGCGTTCTTGAAATTATGGATTCTCCAGAGGCAAATGCCAAGAAGATCAAGAGCGCCACAACTGATGCGGGCCGCGAAATTAAATTTGATGAGAAAGATAAGCCAGGGATTAGTAATTTATTGACCATCCATGCCGCGCTTTCGGGCAAGAAGATTTCAGAGATAGAGGATGAATTTGCTGGCAAAGGTTATGGTGACTTTAAAGGCGCTGTCGCTGAAGTCGTAGTTGAATATCTGCGCCCAATTCGCACTCGCGCGCTAGAACTTCTTGAGGATGAAAGCCACTTAATTAAGATTCTGCACACTGGCGCAGATAAGGCACGTACCGTTGCAAGTGCAACTATTGCTGACACCTACAAGAATTTAGGCTTGGTCCTCTAATGAAGATCCGTTCTGGACTATCTATCGCGACGCTGGTTCTTGCATCTGTATTTGCCAGTTCTGCTCCAGCAACTGCTGCAACAAATCTTTGCATCGCATATGACACAGGTGGCCTCGGTGATCGCTCATTTAACGACGCCACTTTGGCTGGTATTAAGAAAGCACAGAGTCAATTTACCTTTACCTTTGAAGGCGTTGTAACTGATGGCACGCCAGCTGATCGCACGAAACGGTTACGCGGACTAATCGCAAAGAACTGCGCGACGATAATTGCAGTTGGAGGCTCGTATGCAAAAGCAGTAGCACCGCTAGCCGTGGAATTTCCGAATACCCATTTTGCCATTATTGGAGATGCTTCAATCGCGGCTTTGAATGTAACCTCAATTGTATTTGCTGAAGTTGAAGGTGCATTTCTTGCCGGCTACAGCGCAGCGTTATCTACTAAGAGCGGCAAGGTTGCGATGATTACTACTCCATCATCTGCCGATATTTACGAAAATGGCTTCTTAGCCGGTGTGGTTGCGAGTAAGAAGAACGTTAAATCATTTGTTAAATTCACCGCAACCGACTTAGATTTTGCTGCCAAAGCTTTAATCTCGCTGGGAATCGATGTAATTTACACATCAAATACCGGTTCTGCAGATGGAATTTTTGATGCGATTGTCAAAACTAATTCTTCCAAGACCCGTAAAAAAGGCGCCACTGAAGTTAACTTAATTCTTACCGAACCAGATCTTTATCTAACAGTAACTCCAGCGACCTCAAAGTATTTATTGGCTTCGATAGTCAAGCGTGTGGATTTAGCAGTTGCAGATGTAATCGGTCGTGCGGTTAATCAGAGCCAACTCTCTGATGTTCTTGATGCTAAAGCTGGCATCTATGGACATCGCTATACAATTGCAGATAAAGGAATTGAGATCGTAATTAAATCAAAGACCTTAGCGGCGCAATCTGCCGCAATCAATGCAGCAGCGAGTGCGGCTTATGCTCGTTGATTGGCAACTCCTCAAAACGCACGCTATTACTGCGATGAAGCAGGCCTATGCACCATATTCAAAGTTTCCAGTCGGAGTTGCGGCGCTTGTAGATGATGGGCGAATTATCTCTGGCTGCAATGTAGAAAATGCCAGCTATGGCCTCACTTTATGCGCCGAATGTGGTCTGGTTTCTAACTTAATCAATAGCGGTGGTGGTCGCCTGATCGCATTTACCTGCGTCGATATCGCAGAAAATTACTTGATGCCTTGTGGCCGTTGCCGTCAGTTACTGCAAGAACATGGCGGATCAACTATGCAGTTGATGACCGATACCGGAGTTAAGCCGCTATCTGAACTCTTACCTTGGGCATTTGGCCCTGAAGAAATTGATAAGCGCCTTGACTAATCTAGGGAGTAAAGGCGTTGAGCCTTTCGCTGCGGTAGAAATAATTGCGGCAAAGCGCGATCGTAACGAGTTAACAGATAAAGAAATTGACTGGGCAGTCGATGCCTATACTCGCGGTGTAATCGCTGATGAGCAAATGTCAGCCTTATTGATGGCAATCCTATTAAATGGTATGAACTCACGAGAAATTTCTCGTTGGACAAATGCGATGATTAACTCTGGCGAACGAATGAACTGGTCCGCCCTTGATCGACCAACTGCCGATAAGCATTCAACTGGTGGCGTTGGCGACAAGATTACTTTGCCGCTGGCCCCGCTTGTCGCTGCTTGCGGGGGAGCTGTTCCTCAACTTTCAGGTCGCGGTCTGGGTCATACAGGTGGCACCTTAGATAAACTCGAGTCAATCCCGGGTTGGCGCGCATCTTTATCGAATGAAGAGATGTTAAAAGTTTTGCAAGATACTGGTGCGGTAATTTGTGCAGCAGGTGCTGGTTTGGCTCCAGCAGATAAGAAGTTATATGCGCTGCGCGATGTGACGGCAACGGTAGAAGCAATTCCACTAATTGCTTCGTCAATTATGTCAAAGAAGATTGCCGAAGGAACATCTGCGCTAATCCTTGATGTAAAGACCGGTAGCGGTGCTTTTATGAGCGATCCTGCCAAGGCGGCCGAACTTGCGCGCACCATGGTGCAACTTGGTTTAGATGCTGGAGTTAAAACTCGAGCACTTGTAACTGCGATGGATGTACCTCTTGGCTTAACCGCTGGAAATGCCCTTGAAGTACGTGAATCTATTGAGGTTTTAGCCGGAGGTGGTCCAGCTGACGTTGTTGAGCTGACTATTCTCTTGGCGCGCGAGATGATTGATGCGGCAGGCATTGTTGGGAAAGATCCGGCAGATGCGTTAAAGGACGGGTCAGCGATGGATCATTGGAAGCGAATGATTTCTGCTCAAGGTGGTGATCCAGATGCTGTGCTACCCGTTGCGCGCGAGCAACAGGTAATTCTGGCAACGCAATCAGGAATAATGACCAAGATGGATGCGATGAAAGTTGGCGTCTGCGCTTGGCGATTAGGCGCTGGCCGTTCTAAGCAAGGTGAAAAGGTACAAGCCGGAGCAGGTGTTGAAATGCATGCCAAACCTGGTGATTACATCGCTAAGGGCTCACCACTTCTAACTCTACATACTGATGAGCCAGCTAGATTTGAGCGGGCAACCGAGATATTAAATGGCGCAATTGAAATTGTAGAAAATGGCAAGGTAGATCGTCTGCCGCTAGTTATTGAACGGATTACGGGATGAGTACATTAAATAAGGTTCCGACTGCTGAACAAATTAAGCTTCTGCCTAAAGCGCTGCTACATGACCACTTAGATGGCGGACTACGTCCACAAACTATTATCGAGATTGCAAAAGAAATTGGCCATGAGCTTCCAACTTACGATGCTGTCGAACTCGCTGAATGGTTTCGCGCTTCATGTGATTCTGGTTCACTTGTCCGCTATCTAGAAACTTTTTCACACACCGTTGCCGTTATGCAGCGCACCTCAGATATTGTTCGCGTCTCACGAGAATGCGCAGTTGATTTAGGTCGCGATGGAGTTGTTTATGCCGAAGTCCGTATGGCGCCGGAGTTGCTAACGGAAAAAGGTTTGACACTATCTGCGGCAATTGAAGCGATCTTGGAGGGATTTCGAGCCGGTGAATTAGATGCCAAGAATGAAGGCAACGCTATTCGCGTTACCTTGCTTCTCTGCGGAATGCGGCAGAACCACCTCTCGCAAGAAGTGGCTGAGCTAGCTGTTAAATTCCGCGATCGCGGGGTAGTTGGCTTTGATATTGCTGGCCCTGAAGATGGCTTCCCACCTAGCGATCAGCTAGATACCTTTGAATATCTGCGCCGCGAAAATGCACACTTCACAATTCACGCAGGTGAAGCTTACGGACTTCCTTCCATATGGGAGGCGATCCAATTATGTGGCGCAGAACGTTTAGGACACGGAGTTCGGATCATCGACGATATAGATTTAAATCACACCCCAGCACGACTCGGACGACTAGCTGCATATGTTCGCGACCGACGTATTCCTCTTGAGATGTGTCCATCTTCCAATATTCAAACTGGAGCTGCCGCAAACTTTGCCGATCATCCAATTGGTGATTTAGCCAGGCTACGTTTTCGTGTAACCGTCAATACTGACAATCGTCTAATGTCGGCGACTTCAATGACTCGCGAAATGACTGAACTAGTTAACGCCTTTAACTGGACTTTCCTTGACCTGCAACTAGTAACAATTAATGCTTTAAAGAGCTCCTTTATTCCATTCGAGGAACGCCTAGCGATAATTGATAATGTGGTTAAACCTGGTTACTTAGCAATATCTGCTAAATAACCTTAAACACCTATTGGATGCCAGACCGTTTTAGCTTCCATAAATGCGTAAATTCGGGTTGGTGATATCGCGCCATCAAAGTGAAGAATCCGCTTTAGATTCTCTGCACCGGCAACTTTAAGATCAGTGCGCTTCTTCTTATCAATTCCAGAGATATCAAAGCCATCAATATCCATATGAGAGGCAGCCCAAGGTGCAAGTTCATCATGGGAACCGGTCAAGATATTTATAACACCTGCGGGAAGATCACTTGTTGCCAAAACTTCCGCAAAGGTCATCGCCGCAATTGCGGCAGACCCAGGGACAAGCGCTATTACAGTATTTCCGGAGACAATTGCCGGAGCAATTGCATCGATCACGGCTAAGAAACTTTCGGCAGGAGCAACAGCGATTACACCTTGTGGCTCAGGGATAGTGAAGTTGTAATAAGGACCGGCAACTGGGTTTGTGGCCCCAAAAGCTGCCGATAACTTATCGCTCCAGCCGGCATACCAAACCCAACGATCAATTGCGGTGTGTACTTCATCTTGCGCTTTCTTGAGCGTTACACCACTAGCGAGTGAAATTTCAGATGCAAATTGATCTGCGCGACCTTCGAGCATTTCGGCGATGCGATAGAGGATTTGCCCACGGTTATATGCGGTGGCCTTTGCCCAACCACTTTGTACGGCGCGGGCAGCAACTACGGCATCACGTAAATCTTTTCGTGAGGCAAGCGATGGATTTGCAATAAAGCCTCCCCTTGAATTACTAACTTCGTAGACACGACCTGATTCACTACGCGGGAAGGCACCATTGATAAATAACTTATATGTCTTCTTAACTTCCAGGCGTGGCGTTATCGCACGATTAGCTACCTTCTTAGAAGCAGTCATTTACTTTCCCTCCTTCAAATATGCAGCTAGTCCGTGTTTTCCGCCTTCGCGTCCCCAACCAGATTCCTTATAACCACCAAATGGTGAGGTTGGATCAAATTTATTAAAGGTATTTGCCCAGACAACTCCAGCGCGAAGTTGTTGTGTCGCCCAGAGAATACGTGAGCCTTTCTCGCTCCAAACACCAGCAGATAAACCAAAGGGAGTGTTATTTGCTTTCTCGATCGCTTCTTGCGGTGTGCGGAAGGTAAGCACTGATAGCACCGGACCAAATATCTCTTCCCGCGCAATTCGATGAGCTTGGGTAACACCAGTAAAGATAGTTGGAGCAAACCAGAAACCTTTGGCGGACAAAGTGCAGGCTGGGCTCCAACGTTGTGCACCTTCTGAATCTCCAACGCTAGCCAACTCTTGGATTTTACTTAGTTGTTCACGGGAATTTATTGCACCCAGGTCAGTATTTTTATCGAGCGGATCGCCAACGCGAATCTTCGCCATTCGATCCTTGAGTTTTTCAATTAATTCATCAGCAATGCCTTCTTGCAGAATTAAGCGAGAACCTGCACAGCAGACGTGGCCTTGGTTGAAAAATATGCCGTTAACAATGCCTTCTACGGTCTCATCAAGCGGTGCATCATCGAAGACGATATTTGCGCCCTTGCCGCCTAGCTCCAAGGTGGCTTTCTTATTGGTGCCAGCGATTGCGCGGGCAATCTTCTTACCGACTTCAGTTGATCCTGTGAATGCGATCTTATTAATTCCAGGGTGGTTAACGATGGTTGAACCAGTTGATCCATCACCTGTGACAATATTTACAACGCCATTTGGAAGTTCGGCTTGTTGGCAGACTTCAGCAAATAAAAGCGCCGTAAGAGAAGTTGTTTCAGCAGGCTTTAAGACCACGGTATTTCCAGTTGCTAGCGCTGGTGCAACTTTCCAAGCGAGCATGAGTAGCGGAAAGTTCCATGGAATTATCTGTCCGGCAACGCCATGAGGCTGAGGAGATTTACCAAGGCCTGCATAATCTAATTTATCTGCCCAACCTGCGTGATAGAAGAAATGGGCGGCAACTAATGGGATATCAATATCGCGCGTCTCTCGGATCGGCTTGCCGTTATCTAAAGTTTCCAGAACCGCAAATTCACGAGCGCGCTCTTGCAAGATGCGGGCAATCCGATAGAGATATTTTCCACGTTCTTTGCCAGATAGCTTTGACCAAGTCTTCGTGTAAGCCTTCTGTGCAGCAGCAACCGCCTTATCAACATCGCTCTGTCCGCCAAGTGAGATCTGACTTAAAACCTCTTCGGTTGCTGGATTTATAGTTGCGAAGTGCTTCTTGCCCGGAACAAATTTGCCATCGATGAAGTGGCCGTATTTTGCTTTGATATCGACGATCGAACGAGATTCCAGAGCTGGTGCATACTCAAACGTCATCGCGGTATCCAGTTTCTCTTCTATTAATCGATCGTTACGTAGTTAGGGCTAGCGTAGTAGCCATCGTCTAATTTCATGCGTTGCATTAGCAAATCATTGAGCAGGGCACTTGCTCCGATTCGGAAGAATTCTGGGGTTAGCCACTCTGGGCCAGCGGTCTCATTTACTAGCACTAATTGCTTGATCGCATCCTTAGTATTACGAATCCCGCCAGCCGGCTTTACACCGATACGACGTTGGGTCATCTGATAGAAATCTCTGACCGCTTCCAACATCACTAATACGACTGGGGGAGTTGCAGCTGGAGCGACCTTACCCGTTGAAGTTTTAATGAAGTCAGCGCCAGCTAGCATCGCAAGGTAAGAAGCTTTGCGGACATTGTCATAGGTAACTAGCTCACCAGTTTCAAAGATCACTTTGAGATGCGCGCGCTCACCACAGACTTCACGGATCTTGACGATCTCATCGAAGACCAAACCATATTGGCCAGATAAAAATGCACCGCGATCAATCACCATATCAATTTCGGCGGCGCCAGCATCTATCGCGTCCTGAGTATCTTGAATCTTTACCTCCATAGATGCGCGACCCGATGGAAATGCAGTTGAGACCGCAGCAACTGGAACGTGCTTGCCACCAATGGAATCTAGATGTGTTCTGGCAATTGCAACCATGTCATTGTAAACACAGATCGCTCCAACACTTGGCACAGTTGCATCAGTTGGATCAGGGCGAACCGCCTTAGAGCAGAGTGCGCGCACCTTTCCGGCAGTATCTGCACCTTCCAGAGTTGTTAGATCAACCATAGAAATTGCGGTATCGATCGCCCATCGCTTACTTGTTGTTTTTATACTGCGGGTTGCCAGCATGGCAGCGCGTGATTCTGCGCCAACTTGATCTACGCCAGGTAATTGCGCCAGAAAGTGTTTCAGTGAACTCTCTGAGCCATCAACGATTCCGTAAAAACTCATGTGAGAAATTCTTTCAATGGCTGACGGATTTCATCTAACAACAATTTGGCAGCGACAGAGTCCTTGGTAATTACCTCGATATAGCACTTCATCTTCGCCTCTGTTCCGCTCGGACGCACAATGATACGGATTCCATCGGCTAGCCAGATACGTAAACCATCTGTTGGCGGCAGTCCATCTTGCGGGTTTGCCAGATCATCGATCGCCGTCACCACACGGCTAACAATTTCCCGAGGAGGGCTTTGGCGAATCCGATTGAGGAGCTCGGTAATTTTCGACATATCTGCCACTCGGATCGATATCTGTTCGGTCCCGTGGAATCCATGGCGAGCCCAGACCTCATCCAATAGATCAAGCAAAGTAAGCCCCTTTGACTTTAATTCGCTTGCGATCTGTGCCAGCAAGAGCGCCGCAGAAATACCATCTTTATCATTAACTGTTTGTGAATCAACGCAGTAGCCGATCGCTTCTTCATATCCGAAGGCTAGATCTTCAATCTTTGATAGCCATTTAAAGCCAGTCAAAACTTCTTTAAAGCCAATTTTGTAATGGCCGGCAATCTTGAGCAGGGCAGATGAGGAGACGATCGAGTTACCGAAGCTGCCATGAGTATGGGAGCGAGCGAGCCACTCACCAAAGATTGCGCCAAGCTCATCACCGCGCAACATCCGCCAGCCACCATCTGGATCATTTACAGCTGCAGCGCAACGATCTGCATCAGGATCATTTGCAATTACAAGATCAACTCCAAAATCACGCGCTTTCTTTAGCGCCAAGTCAATCGCTCCTGGCTCTTCTGGATTTGGAAAGGCTACAGTTGGAAAATCCGGATCAGGCGTGCATTGTTCATCAACCAAAATTAGCGTTGCAAACCCTGCGTGATTAAAAACGCGTTGCGCAATTTCTGTGCCGACTCCGTGCATAGCGGTGTAGACAATCTTTAAATCACTCGGATTTGAAGCTATCAAGGCGGTACGTCGCACATATTCAGAAATAACTTCTTCACCAAGCACCGTCCAACTCTTGGCACGCCGAACCTGGGCTAGCGATTTAATTGCAGATATCTGCTTTGCAATTAATTGATCAGTCGGGCTAATAATTTGAGATGCGGAATAGTCAATTCCATCCGCCCGTGGTCCGATATAAACCTTGTAACCATTATCTTGTGGCGGATTATGGCTGGCCGTTACCATCACGCCGATATCGCAATTGAGTTCACGTGTGGCAAAGGCTAAAACTGGGGTTGGCAACGGACGAGGCAGAACAAATACTTCAAAGCCTGCGCCGGCAAATATCTGCGCACTCTCTTCGGTGAAATCTTCTGAGCCATGCCGTGCATCACGTCCTATAACTACGCGCTTCATCCCGCGCTCTTTCATATAGGCAGAGATACCAGCTGCGGTGCGACCTACGACAGCGCGATTCATACAGGAAGGTCCTGGTCCAACTGGGCCTCGTAGCCCAGCGGTTCCAAATTGGAGAAAACCAGAAAAGTGTTTCTTAAGAACTTCTTCCGAGCCAGCTGCAAGTAACGCGCTTAATTGGGCGGCAGTTTCCGGATCTGGATCATCTGCGATCCATGCCTGGACTTCAGCAACTAACTCAGAGTTCATTAGTACAGCCTAATGAAAATAAACAAGATTGGGAATTACAGATTTAATCAGTGAGCCGATGTTATGAATCAATAATGTCACAGAGCACGGTGCCGCTAGATACAGTTTCACCAATCACTGCTGTGAGATTTGTAATTATCCCGGCCCTATGGGCAATTAGCGGCTGCTCCATCTTCATCGCCTCTAGAACGATTACTAAATCGCCAACTTCAACGAGCTGTCCAACTTCAACTGCAACTTTTACAACAGTGCCTTGCATTGGACTAGTTAACCCTGTGCCACTTGCCCCACCAACCTTTGATTCTTTGGCGCGGTGGCGTTTTACTACGGGCTCCGGAGTATGAAGTTTTACCTCAAAGCGCTTGCCATTTACTTCCGCAACTAGATGCTCGGCAGCAACCCGGGTAGTCACAGGTAGAACCGATGGAATATAGGCGGCAATCTCATTTTTAAATTCATTTTCAATGTAGCTGGTGTAGACGCGGAAATTTTCAGTATAAGAAGGATCTTGCAAAATCGCGCGATGAAATGGAATTGCAGTTGCTAGGCCTTCAACTTCAAATTCCGCAAGTGCACGGCGGGCACGTTCAATCGCTTCTTTACGGGTTGCTCCAGTAACAATTAATTTAGCAAGTAGCGAATCAAAGTTCCCACCAATAGTGTCTCCGTTTTTAAAGCCGGCATCAATTCGTACACCTGGTCCAGTTGGGAGGTTCCATTTCGTAATGCGACCGGGGGCTGGAAGAAACGAACGACCCGGATCTTCACCGTTAATGCGGAACTCCAGGGAGTGGCCCCTAATAATGGGATCATCAAAACCTAAACTCTCACCCATTGCGATACGGAATTGTTGGCGCACTAAATCAATACCGGTAACTTCTTCACTGACTGGGTGTTCTACTTGTAGTCGAGTATTTACTTCAAGGAATGAAATAGTTCCGTCATTGCCAATCAGGAATTCACAGGTACCAGCTCCTACATAACCCGCTTCTTTCATAATCGCCTTGCTGGAGCGGTAGAGCTCTTCATTCTGGGCATCTGTTAAGAAAGGCGCGGGCGCTTCTTCTACCAATTTCTGGTGACGACGTTGCAATGAGCAATCGCGGGTACTGACCACAACAGCATGGCCATGTATATCAACTAGCACTTGGGTTTCAACGTGACGTGGTTTATCAAGATATCGCTCGACAAAACATTCTCCACGCCCAAAACCAGAGATCGCCTCTCGAACTGCAGATGCAAAGAGTTCTGGGATCTCCTCCAATGTGTGAGCAACTTTTAATCCACGTCCACCGCCACCAAAAGCTGCTTTGATTGCAACCGGTAAACCATGTTCTTTTGCAAAGGAGGTAACTTCTTCGTGTCCTGCAACCGGATCTTTTGTACCAGCAACTAACGGGGCGCCAGCTTTAGCTGCTATTCGGCGGGCCGATACTTTGTCGCCCAGGGCGCTAATTGCAGCAGGTGGTGGACCAATCCAAATAAGTCCGGCATCAATTACCGCTTGCGCAAAATCCGCGCGCTCTGAGAGAAAACCATAACCAGGGTGTACAGCATCGGCGCCAGATTGCTTGGCAACTGAAATTATCTTGGCGATATCTAAATAAGTTTGGGTCGCAGTTGTGCCATTTAGCGAAAAAGCAAAATCCGCGCTCTTGGTATGAATCGCATCGCGATCTTCTTCAGAGTAAACAGCAACGCTTTCAATCCCATGATCGCGACAGGCGCGGATAACGCGGATCGCAATTTCACCGCGGTTGGCGATTAATACGCGTTTCATCGCATCTCTTTAACTTCTGGCCAAGAATAGCCAAGCTGCGACATTGCCGATCTAAAGAAAGGCATAGATAACCCAACCACGTTTGTGTAGTCACCTTCGATAATTGGAATAAAAGGTGAACCGAAGCCATCTAATGTGAAGCCTCCTGCGACATGTAGGGGTTCTCCAGAGGCAATGTAATCATCGATCTCATCATCACTCATTTTGGAGAAGGTAACTTTGGTGGTTACGCGATCGGCAATTTCGCGCCCTTGCACAGTGTCGATAATGCAGTGACCGGTATGTAGTAACCCGATTCGACCACTAATCGCTTGGGCGCGCTCTTTCGCGATTTCCGGTGTTCCAGGCTTTCCAAATGAAACACCGTCAACGTCAAACGTCGAATCACATCCGATAACAATTGCTGGAAAATCTAATTGCTCACGAACTGTATGGGCTTTAGTAACAGCCAAGGCAATCACCATATCTGCAGGGGACATGGCGTTAAAGAAATCAGTCTCCTCATCTACGTGACTGACCATGACGCGTGGCTTGATTCCAGCGCCTTCGAGTAATCGTAGACGGGAAGTTGATTGTGAAGCTAAAACTATTTTTGGCATCAGCCAGATCTCTTTCGTGCCCCGAAAGTTATTTGATGAGACAGTGGCTGACGCAATTGTGGCTGACCAAAAACACTGCGCTTAATCACGGGGGTTAACTCTTGCAATCTATGTTGGTCAATAGCCGCCTTCAAAGCTAACAATTCTTCATCGCTGGGTTGACCAGATATAACTGTAAATTTCATTAGAGCGGGATATTTCCATGCTTGCGCACTGGCAAGATATCGCGCTTGGTCTTTAAGGTACGAAATGCCTTGGTTATGTAAGCGCGAGATTGGTGAGGTTCGATAACGCTATCGATCGTGCCACGCTCTGCTGCGGCGTAAGGATTCGATAGCGTCTCGGTGTAATCAGAAACTAATTCAGCTCTAACCTTTTCGGGATCTTTAGCTTCCGCAATTTCCTTGCGATACAGAATATTGACCGCTCCTTGCGCGCCCATAACTGCGATTTCTGCGCTCGGCCATGCAAAGTTAATATCGCTGCCTAAATATTTAGATCCCATAACGATAAATGCGCCGCCATAAGCCTTGCGCGTAATCAATGTAACTAACGGGACAGATGCTTCAGCATAGGCATAAAGCAATTTGGCTCCTCGACGGATGATGCCGTTCCATTCTTGCTCAGTTCCGGGTAAGAATCCTGGAACATCTACCAAGGTAAGAATTGGAATATTGAAGGCATCGCAGAAACGCAGGAATCGCGCAGCTTTCTCGCTGGAGTTGATATCCAGAGTTCCAGCTAATTGCGAGGGTTGATTTGCGATAATTCCAATTGATTCGCCTTCAATGCGAGCAAAGCCAACGATGATATTTGGGGCATAAAGTGCATGGACCTCAAGAAATTCACCTTCATCAACCAAAGTGGTGATTAAAGTCTTCATGTCATAAGGCTGATTTGGACTATCGGGGATCAAATTATTTAGTGCGGCATCTGCAGCGCTCTCATCTAAGTTCTGAGTTGGAGGTAGGTGCGGGGCTCCATCCATATTATTTGAAGGTAGATAGGAGAGCAGCGCCTTCACATAATCTATTGCATCAGCTTCGCTATCTGCGAGATAGTGCGCATTGCCTGAGCGAGTGTTATGTGTAAACGCTCCACCGAGTTCTTCCATCTCAACATCTTCGCCAGTTACAGTCTTAATTACATCTGGCCCGGTAATAAACATATGTGATGTTTCATTAACCATCACTGTAAAGTCGGTCAGCGCTGGTGAATATGCAGAGCCGCCAGCGCAGGGACCTAGGATCAGCGAAATCTGCGGAATTACTCCTGATGAGCGCGTGTTGAGGCGGAAGATTTTTCCGTATCCATTTAGCGAAGCGACACCTTCTTGAATACGTGCGCCGCCAGAATCATTAATTCCGATTAAAGGAATTCCACTTTTCAAGGCAAATTCTGCAATCTTTACAATCTTTTCCGCATGGACTTCACCGAGACTTCCGCCCATAACTGTGAAATCTTGCGAGTAGAGAGCAATTGGTCGACTATCTACAGTTGCTGTACCGATGACGACACCATCTCCGTATGGACGGTTCTTCTCCATTCCGAATTGGGTGGAACGGTGGCGGGCAAATTCATCAATCTCAGTAAAAGAGTCTGCATCCACAAGTAGGTCGATACGTTCGCGAGCAGTTAACTTGCCTTTGGCATGTTGCTTCTCAACTGCACGGGCCGATCCACCATGTATTGCTTCTTCGACACGTAGACGGAGATCTTCAATTTTTCCGGAAGTTGTATGCAGATCTGGGCTCATGGCTCTACGGTACTAGGCGTGGGTACTGCAGCGCCAAGAGCGCCACTAGATAAAGCGGCTATCACTGCCTTGATTTCGCAGTACTGGCGAGTAAGCGTGGTTGAACTCACTGCCTCTACGCAGAACGATCTATCTGAATTACTTCAAGCGAAATCAATTGAAAGCGGTGAAGTTTTATCTACTGAATTTCAAAGTGCAGGTCGTGGCAGATTAGAACGCACCTTTGTCGCACCGCCAAAAAGCGCTTTACTTTTTTCATTTTACATTTCGCCAAAGCGACCAAGAAGTGAGTGGGGATTTATTGCGCATTTGGCGGCATTTACGATGCACGAAGTTATTTCGGCCGGTCTACCAATTAAAGCTAGCCTCAAGTGGCCAAACGATATTTTAATCGGTGAGAAGAAAGTAGCTGGATTGTTGGCAGAAGCAAGAGATAAAGGAGTAATCGTTGGCCTGGGAATAAATGTGGCAATGACTCCCGAGGAACTACCTGTAGAGACGGCGACATCACTTGCGATCGCTGGTTCTCAAGAATTAGATCGAAATGTAATCCTTTCGAAATTCCTAAATGGATTTGAAGTTAATTTTGCAGAATGGGAAGCAGGATCTGATTTTGTCGAGAGTTATAGCAATGTCTGCGCAACTTTAGGGCGAGAAATCCAGATTGAGGTTGTAGGGCGAGAGAATCGCACGGGAGTTGCAAAATCTATCGATAGATCTGGTGCACTAATTCTCGAAGATGGTTTTGAAGTTACGGTGGGGGATGTGGTTCATCTAAGATAGCGATGTGAATGAGCGCTTCCCCACCGTTGGCATAATCGGAGCTGGACATTTAGCCCGGATGAGTATCGCTCCAGCTACAGCGCTTGGAATTAACCTTCTTTTATTTGCAGAAGATAAAGACGATAGCGCAGCTCAGATCGCCCAACATGTAGTTGGCGATTATCGCGACTTATCGCAACTTCTTGAGTTTGCTAAGCGCTGTGATCTGATCACTTTCGAAGATCAAATTGTTCCGCTATCTGTAATCAGAGGTTTAGAGGCAGCTGGCGTCAAGGTTTTCCCAACGTCAAACTCGCTCCAATTTTCGCAAGATAGGGCCGCGATGCGAGCCAAATTAGCTGCGCACCAATCTGCAAAATGGAGAGTGATTGAAGATGAAGGAGAAGCCTTTGACTTTCCGTTAATAGCTAAGCGGGTTACAGGTAGCCCCGATAGGCGCGGGGTTTGGAAAGTTAAGAATCTCGATGACTTAGAAGAGTTGTTGGCAGAGCACCCACAGCTCTTAATTGAAGAGCTAATTGAATTTGATATTGAGATTGCCGTAATGGTCGCGCGATCTGAACATGGGCAGGCAACATCATGGGCTCCAACCCAAGTAATCCATGAAAATGGAATTTCTACCTTAACCATCACGCCAGCTCCCGTGGCTTCGAGAGAGATCGCTGAGAAGGCGCAGCAGTTAGCGCTTTCCATCGCAAGCGATATCGCGCTAATTGGTGTGATGGCCGTTGAAATGTTTATTAAAGGCGATGAAATATTTGTTAATGAACTAGCCATGCGGCCCCATAATTCCGGGCACTGGACAATCGATGGCGCCCGCACGAGCCAATTTGAACAACATTTGCGCGCCATTTTGGATTTACCGCTTGGTGATCCGACGATGACAGCGCCATTTGCCGTAACAGGAAATATATTCGGTGGTGAGAAAAAGGATATGTATCGTCCATACCTGCACTTGATGGCGCGAAATCCAGAGTTAAAGTTTCATCAATATAAGAAAGAAGTACGTAAAGGGCGAAAGATCGGCCACGTTACCGCGATCGGGGGAAGCCTTTCAGATTTAACTCAAGTTGTTGAACACGCGCGTGACTATATGAGCGGAGAAATTGACGAGTAATTAATCAGTACGGCCGAGGGCATGTACGCGCCAACCAGCTGCGCGCCATTTATCACGATCAAGAGCGTTACGGCCATCAATCAGTAATTTAGATTTTACTAATTGGCCAATAACAGAAGGATCTAGCTCTCGATATTCCTTCCACTCGGTTAAGTGAAGAATTGCATCTGCTCCCTTAACGCAATCGGAGACTTTTTCCGCATAATCCAAGTTTGGGAATCGCTTACGTGCAGGTTCTATTCCCTTTGGGTCGTGTACAACCACTGTTGCCCCGGCTGCCTGTAATTGCGCTGCGATATCAAGTGCTGGGGAGTCGCGTACATCATCACTATCAGGTTTAAAGGTTGCCCCAAGGACTGCAATTTTATATTGCGTTAAATCTTCAGATAGATCTGCGCGAACAATATCTATTACACGTTGGCGTGCGCGCAAGTTAATTGCATCAATTTCACGTAGGAATTCCAGCGCTTGATCAGCACCGAGTTCTTGGGCGCGCGCCATAAAAGCCCGAATATCTTTCGGTAAGCACCCGCCACCAAAGCCAATACCCGCTTGCAGGAAGCGATTGCCGATACGCGGGTCATAACCAATCGCTTTTGCCAAAACCGTAACATCGCCACCGGCGGCTTCGCAGACTTCGGCCATCGCATTAATAAAAGAGATTTTTGTAGCAAGAAATGAATTGGCAGCAACTTTTACTAATTCTGCAGTTGGAAGGTCGGCGCGAATCCAGGGAGTTCCGAGATCGATAATTGGTTTGTAAACCTCTTTTAAAATATCTTCTGCACGGTCATCAACCACACCCACGACTAAACGGTTTGGGGTCAAGGTGTCTTCAACTGCAAAACCTTCCCGCAGAAATTCTGGGTTCCAAGCTAAATCAGCCTGTGGTGCAACAGTTGCAAGTATTTCGCGTAGCCCTTGGGCGGTTCCGACAGGAACAGTAGATTTTCCGACAACTAGCGCACCATCTTTTAGAAATGGTGCAATCGCTGCAACAGAAGACTTCACATAAGTTAGATCTGCGGCGAGTCCTTCTTTACTTTGTGGAGTTCCGACGCAGATAAAGTGAACATCAGCGCGAGCGGCCGCTGAAAAATCAGTAGTGAAAGAGAGACGACCAGTCTTCATCTGGGCTGCGAGCAAGGTATCTAAACCTGGTTCGTAAAAAGGTAGCTCACCGCGTGAGAGTAGGTCGACCTTATTCTGATCGGTATCGATTCCGATTACTTCAAAACCAAGTGATGACATACATGCCGCATGAGTTGCGCCTAAATAACCACAACCTATTACCGAGAGTTTCATAAGCCGAGAGTCTAAGGCACGTTCTATTTAATCTCGCCGCACGGATTTTCCGCGGCGGTGCGAGTCTTAAATTTATCGACTATTACAGGCGTAGCTTTTTCAGTACTGCTGGCCGATGGCGTTGGGGTGACTTCATCCACTAGCGGCGAATCATCGCGAATACGACTCCAGAGTTCGGTGCCCAAAGTCTGATCCCAAATAACAACCGATCCGATTCCCGGAACATTGCCGTTGGCATTTGAGAGCGGAACGGTCAAGGTACGTACATTTCCAGAGGAGAGCCCACGCATTTGTTTGGCTAAGTTAAGGAGGTCGCTCTCCTTTAAATTCTCATCCATTTTTATAGTCGAGAGCGCAGCGTTCATAAAATTAACAATCTTGATTGGGTTTAAGAGAACTCCAGTGCTAGTGGCCTTTTTCAATACCGAGCTCATAAATTGTTGCTGGCGTTGCATACGCCCAATATCTCCACGTCCATCGAAATCTCTAGTGCGCACAAATTTCAGCGCTTCGATTCCACCTAATGTGTGCTTACCCGCACTTAGGACTAAATGGCTCTTGGGGTCATCAATGTCTACTTTGGTACACACATCAACTCCACCAAGTGCATCAACAATTCCCGCGAATCCAGCGAAGCTGATCTCAATGTAATGATCGATTTTCAAATTTGTTGCGCGTTCGACAGTTTGAATAAGTAGTGGTGCTCCACCGAAGGCAAATGCGGCATTTAATTTGTTCTGTCTATCTGGAATCTGAGATTTTCCATCTGTACTTGTATGCGCAGGTATGGTCACCAAAGTGTCACGGGGAAGCGATACTAAATAAGCTTTGTCACGTTTTTTGCTGATGTGAACCAATAACATCGTGTCAGAACGTCCACCTGCTGCCGTTTTTGTACTGCCCACGCGGAGCGCTTTCATTTGTTCCCTGGTGAGACCTTCACGCGTATCTGATCCAACCAAAAGATAGTTAAGCGCCTTTGAAGTTTTTTCTGGTCTATTTTCCAGCCCCGAAAAAACGCTAATGCGCGCAATCTTTGCGCTGACATGACCGAGACCAAGCCAAGACACCGAGGCGAGAAGAACAACACCCAGAGAGAGTGATGTAATAATCCGTATCGCGCGAGTCGATTTCACATACGAACTCTACTTGGGCGATAGCGTGGAGGGGTTATGGCGACATCATTAGGCGAGTTATCTGCCTCACCGGCGATTAGCGTCATCCTTCCGGTGCTTAATGAAGAGGCCCATTTAGAAGAATCTGTTACTGCAATTCTTGCTCAAGATTATCTGGGAATATTTGAAGTAATTCTCGCACTGGGACCTTCGCGCGATCGCACAGATCAAATCGCTCAGACTTTAGCTGCCCGTGATAGCCGAGTTAAATTGGTTGAAAATCCAACTGGAAAAACCGCAGCTGGATTGAATCTGGCAATTGCAAAATCGACTAGCCCAGTCATTGTGCGAGTAGATGGTCATGCCAAGATTCCAAATAACTACCTTTCCTTGGTAGTTGAAATTATGCAAAAATCTGGCGCAGTAAATGTCGGTGGCGTAATGGCCGCAGAAGGTGTTACCAAATTTGAAATCTCAGTAGCGCGTGCAATGCGTAGCCCACTTGGCGTTGGCGCATCACGTTTTCACACTGGGGGAGTTGCTGGTGAAGTAGATACCGTCTACCTCGGTGCATTTCGGCGTGAAGCAATTAGCGCAGTTGGTGGCTTTGATGAGCGATATACCCGTGCGCAAGATTGGGAACTAAATCATCGACTCCGTAAAAATGGGGGAAAGATTTACTTCGATCCGCGATTGCAAGTTACATATCGGCCACGACCTAATTTGCGCAAACTTGCTAAACAATATTTTCAATATGGGCGTTGGCGCCGCGTCGTCTCCCGCAGTCATTCCGGCACTATCAACTTGCGTTATCTTGCTCCACCATTTGCACTCGCCGGAACTTCCATATCTTTAATCTCTGGTCTATTGATCAGCCCGCTCTTCTTTCTGCCAGCTGCTATTTATGGACTCTTTACTCTGATCTCTTCACTTTTGATTGCGAAATCACCGCGTGAATTCATTTCACTTCTTGCGATCATTCCTACTATGCACTTCGCATGGGGAGCTGGCTTCATCACCTCTACTAAAGCACTGCGGTAGCCTTTACCTATATGAGCGCGCCAGTTGCAATATACGAACCCTTCCGTGCCGGGCTACCGCCGCTTGGCTCGTACCTGCGCGCACTTTGGTCGCGTCGCTCATTTATTGCAGAGTTTTCACGTTCTGAACTTCGTGAACAGAACTACGGATCTGTCTTCGGGCAACTCTGGCTAATCCTTAATCCATTACTACTTTCGGGCGTTTACTTTCTTCTAATTTACATAATCGGTGGAAATAGCGATTCCACCCGATATGGTCACTTAACCGCCAGCCTTTTCTTATTTTATTTAGTTAGCAATAGCCTCAGCGGTGGAGTTAAATCAATTACTGCTGGACAACGTTTGATTTTAAATGCCGCCTTTCCTCGCATTATGTTGCCGATTTCAGCGATGGTGATTGCGCTCTTTAAATTTGTTCCAACGTTGGCAGTCTTCTTTATTATGCGATCTTTTCTCGGCTTGCCTTACTCCTGGCAGATGTTATGGGCCATTCCTGTAATTGCAATTGCGCTTTTGATGGGGCTCGGTATGGCGATCTTAATTTCTTGTATCAATGTCTATTTCAGAGATATCGCCAGTTTCTTGCCATATATGACGCGCAGCTTGCTTTATCTTTCCCCAATTCTTTATCAAGCTGCAGATCTACCAGATAAGTTAAAAAGTTTTGAAATTGCCAATCCGATTTTTTATCTTCTTGATGCTTGGTCACAAGTAATGGTTTACGCAACCGCCCCTGACCTGTTTTCGCTTGCCCACAGTTTTATCTGGGCGTTAATGATCTTTCTAATCGGAACGTACTTCTTCTTAACTCGGGAGCGTGATTTCGCTGTCCGCCTCTAATTCACTTAACTCAACTCACGCCAAACACGGTTTGGCTGTCTCAGTTCAAAACGTGGGACTTACCTACACAACTTCCATTGATAAACGTCCAACACTAAAAGCACGCCTTAAATCACTTGGTCGCGGTAAGAAGCACACCAGAGTCGTGCAGGCACTTAATGAAGTAAATCTTGATGTGCATTACGGGACCGTGCTCGGTGTGATCGGTTCAAATGGCGCCGGTAAATCTTCCTTGATGCGCGTTATTTCAGGAATTGTTCCACCTTCAAAAGGTCGGGTAGAAGTTCATGGATCGGTTAGCACTTTACTTGCGCTCGGCGTTGGTTTTAATCCCTTAATGACCGGTCGCGCCAACGTTTATTTAGGTGGCCTAGCTGCTGGAATGTCCCGGAGCGAAATTGACCAGCAATTTGCAGCAATCGCAGATTTCTCTGAATTAGGCGATGCAATTGATGCGCCAATGCGGACTTACTCATCTGGAATGTATGCGCGCCTAGCTTTTTCGGTGGCCGCGACAGTTCAGCCAGATATCTTAATTGTGGATGAGGCGCTGAGTACTGGTGATGCGCACTTTAAGGAGAAGAGCTTAAATCGCATAAAAGAGTTACGTTCTGCCGACCGGGCACTGATTTTGGTAAGCCATGCGATGGCAACAATTGAAGATGTCTGCAATGAAGTTGCTTGGCTGCATAAAGGTAAGTTAATGGCTCGCGGTAAACCCGCTGAAGTTATTGCGCAATATCAAGAATTCACTAACGCTGGAAAGAGCGCGGCAGCAAATGAGGATGTTTAGAAAGTTAGCAGTTGCTTTATCCGCAGTGCTTTTAGCGTCAGGAATACCGCTTAGCGCTAACGCGGTTGAAATCTCGGCAGCCTTTTCATTTTTAGGTAGCGGTTATGGCCACGGGGTTGGTATGAGCCAGATCGGCGCCCGCGCCAAAGCGATCAATGGAGAATCGGCAACTGCGATATTAAATTACTACTACTTTGGAACCACTGTTGAAACCGCTACGGATACTCAAATTTTGCGTATCAATATCGGCCATTTATTAACTTCTGCAAAAGTCCGAAGTGATTCAAACGGGGCAGCGTTGCAACTATTTGCAGAAGATCTATCCGAGACACAAACTGCGCCGGCTTTACTCGCTATACCAAGTAAAACCACGTTAAATATAGCTTTGGTAAATGGTCAGTTAAATTTATCTACCACGCGCGGTTCTAAAATTAATCAAGTGGCAACTGGCTCAGTATTCACTCTACGTTGGAGCGGCACGCGATATTTAGAAGGTTCACCAACGGTTCTCTCGGTTACTACCAACGCCTTAGTAAATAGATATCGGCATGGACAGATTCAATTTAAAATCATCAAAGATAAGGTTTTAGGGAAACGATTAGAGATTATTAATTCAGTTCGACTGCAAGATGAATATCTATGGGGCATTAGCGAAGTTCCTTCATTATGGCCAACGGCGGCGCTACAAGCCCAAGCGATTGCTTCGCGAACTTATGCGATAGCGAAATCCACAAAGCTTCGCTCTGCATGTGACTGCCATTTATATGGATCAATTAGTGATCAATCATTTGTTGGATATGCCAAGGAAGGTGAGCCCAAGTACGGTCAGTTGTGGAAGAGCGCAGTAGATAGCACGCAAGGTCAGATAATTACTTATCAGGGGGTGCCGATTACCGCCTATTTCACTTCATCTACTGGCGGTGCGACAGAAACTTCGGAACATGCTTGGGGAACTGCCACTGCATACACGCAGAGCGTTCCAGATACGGCAAGTGCTGATATTAAATTGAATCCAAAGTTCGCAACTTGGTCAAGAACGGTTGCGCAATCTGTAATCGCTGCAGCTTTTCTATTACCCGATGTGATTTCACTGCAAGTGCTCTCGCTCAATCCGGCTGGAACAGTTGATCAGATTGAAGCGACTTCGTCGGCAGGTGCAACGGTGATTTTAACGGGGGAAACTTTTAGAAGTCGAAGCAAGTTACCTTCTGCTTGGTTTTCAATACTTAATTAACGTGCAAAATCGAGTTAAGCCCGCCCCAGGTGCCAGTACGGACTACAACTTCCAATGAACCATCCAATGAGTTTCTTCTAAAGAGTAGATCGTTAGCACCAGATAAAGCCCCCGCCTTTACAATTTCACCATCAGGCAAGCGCACTTTTGCTGCTGCAGTTATATAAGTTCCAGCCTCAATTACACAATTGTTACCTAGCGATATGCCGAGTCCGGAGTTTGCCCCAAGCAAACACTTTTCACCAACCGAGATAATTTCTTTTCCACCACCGCTTAAGGTGCCCATGATCGATGCTCCACCACCGACATCGCTTCCGTCGCCAACTACAACACCAGCTGAAATACGACCTTCAACCATTGATGTGCCAAGAGTTCCAGCATTGAAGTTAACAAAGCCCTCATGCATCACCGTTGTACCTGGCGCAAGATGTGCCCCTAATCGAACTCGATCAGCATCTGCGATTCGCACACCTGACGGAATGATGTAATCGACCATTCGTGGAAATTTATCAACGCTAGTGATAGTTACATTTCCATATTTGGCCTGTAAAGCGGCACGAACTTCTTCAAATCCATCGACTGCACAAGGTCCGGCTGATGTCCAAACCACATTTGCCAATAATCCAAAGATTCCATCCATTACTGCGCCATGCGGTTTTATTAAGCGATGGGAAAGCAGGTGTAGTCGTAGATAGGCATCTGCGGCAGATTGTGGAGCTGTTGCCAAATCAATTTCAATTGAGATTATCTCGCGCTTAACTTTACGTGTTTCATCTACTCCAACAAGTGAATCTAGATTTGCACTGGGTTGCCCAGTTAAGGCACCAAGAGTTGGATTGGGAAACCACACATCGAGCACGGTTGTGCCAGATAAAGTTGCAATTCCATGGCCAGATGCCAGCCCAACAGGTGTTGGTTTTGATGAAGACATGCGATAAGCCTAACCCCTATCCTGTGACTCATGCGTATCGCCGTTTATTGCTCTTCATCACAGACCATCGATCCAAAATATATTGAGTTGGCCAGCGATCTTGGAGCGGGAATTGCATCTCGTTCATGGGAGTTGGTCTCAGGCGGCGGCCATATTTCTGCAATGGGTGCAGTTTCTCGTGGCGCACGCGAATCTGGCGGAAAAACTATTGGCGTAATCCCACAGCGCTTAGTTGATATCGAATTCGCCGATAAAGAGTGCGATGAACTTCATATAGTCGATTCTATGCGCAGCCGCAAAGCGATGATCGAAGATTTATCCGATGCTTTTATTGCGCTGCCTGGCGGTATCGGCACACTCGAAGAGTTATTTGAAATTTGGGTAGGACGCTTTCTCAAATTTCACGCCAAGCCAGTAATCATTCTCGATCCATATGATCTCTATGCGCCACTTGCTACGTTGATCGATCATTTAGAAGAACATGGCTTTGTAAAGCCGGGACAACGCGAACTTCTGCATTGGGCCAAGACCGTCGATGAGGCGCTCGAATTAGCCGCTGGTTAAAGTCAGAGAATAATCTGCGAAAAATATGAGCCACACTATTCGAATCTCGCTTACTCTTCCTTGTAACCAAGTCCGAGCATGGCAAGCCATTGCTGATTGGGAAGGTCAAGGCAATTGGATGTTACAAAGTAGAGTCTGGGTAACTTCGCAAATCCGAGAAGGAATCGGTACTACGATCGCCGCTTTCACCGGACCCTTTTACAAGAGTTACCCAAAATTCTCTAACTTTGGTTTGCTAGACACAATGGTCGTAACTAATTGGCAACCACCTTATCGTTGCGATGTAATGCACACCGGTAAAATATTAAAAGGCACTGGCACCTTTGAACTAGTTGAGATTTCCGCAACTGCCACAAGATTTAATTGGTCAGAAGATATCGAGTGCTCGCGCCTGCAATTCTTAGCGATCTATCCATTTCTCTGGATAGGTGTGCGCATATCGCTGGCTCGCCTCTCCACATCACTGCGCCCACCCGAGTAACCTTGGAGCCATGACCGCGCCCTTATCCCTAACGGATGCCTTGGCGCAGTTACCCGAAGAAGAGCGGATCATCTTGTCTCTACATTACCTGCGCTCGCTTCCAAGCACTGAGATTGCTCAAATGCTAGGTGTACCCGAAAAATCGGTAACCGCCGTTATGGCTTCAGGCAAGGCGCGAATTACCGCGCTACTTGGACTCGGTTAAGGCCATTTGCAGGCGAGGTATTTGCCGATTTCATACCTAGCCCAATGTGCGAGATACTTATCCTCTGCAAAAAAACATCTGTTCGATCAAGGCTTAGCGGCCCTAGGCAGTAAATAGGCATTAAAGGAGACTTCCCAATGGCAGCCATGAAACCTCGTACTGGTGATGGACCTATGGAAGTAACCAAGGAAGCGCGCTCGCTAGTTATGCGAATTCCTCTCGAAGGTGGGGGACGCCTAGTTGTTGAGCTAAATGCGCAAGAAGCCAATAACCTCAGTGCAGCTCTCGAAGCAGCAGTTGCCTTAATCAAAAAATAGTTCAACTCAAGATATTTTCCTACCTGCCAATCGCGCTTTCTGGCCCAGCACTCGCTAGCCTTTGGCAATCATGACCACCAAAATCGCGGCGAAAAATCTGCCTAAATTTTCTGCCTCGCTCCTGAACTCAATCGAAGTCTCGGTAGATGCGCTAGCAGATTCACAGGCGATCGCGATTGGCTTTACGGCAACGCTGGTTGGCGAATCCACTTCCTACGATTTTCCTGCCCATGGCGCGTTGGTGAAGAAGTTAGAAAAGTTATTTGAATTAAATCTCCGAGATGAACTCGAATTCTTTGCAGCATCCGGAAAACCAGGAGAACTTTTTGAAGTCCCAGTTGCCTCCGATCAGATGCAAGCTGATCGAATTTTATTACTTGGATTAGGTGATGCAACAACGCCATCCTTGCGCCAAGCAGGTGCTGCGCTGGGACGCAAAGGTCGAGGTAAGGCAACCGTTATCTCCGCGATCTGCGCCTCAAATCACGATCAATTAAAGGCGTTCGCTATCTCGGTACAGCTAGGTGCCTATATCTGGACGCAGAAGACTGGGTCAACGCAAGAGTTGCCACAATTTTTATTTGCAACCGAGGAACCAAAGGTAATTGTTGATGCTGGAGTAATAGCGAGTGCCATTTCTCGCACTCGCGATTTAGTGCACACGCCTTCAAATATTAAGAGCCCACTTTGGGTGGCAAAAGAAGCAGAAAAGATAGCGGCAGAAAATGGTTTAGAGATTCGAATATTGGCAGGTAAGGATTTAGCAGAATTTGGGGGGCTGCGTGCAGTAGGTAATTCCTCTCCAAAACCTGGTCCGCGATTTGTGGAAGTTACTTATTTCCCAAAAGGAATGAAAAAGAATTCAAGTGCTCTGCAGCACGTTGTAATTGTTGGTAAAGGCATAACCTTCGATACCGGTGGCGTCTCACTAAAGCGACCATACGAAACGATGATGGCGATGAAGACTGATATGGCAGGTTCGGCTGCTGCTCTAGGAGCCATTAGCGCGCTTTCGCATTTCCAACCGCGGATCCAAGTCACGGTACTGATGATGCTCGCCGAGAACGCTCTCTCTGGAACCTCGCAACGACCAAGCGATGTCATAACCCAATACGGTGGCAAAACCGTAGAAATTTTAGATACCGATGCCGAAGGCAGGCTAGTTCTAGCAGATGGTCTGGCTTATGCCGATAAAAATTTAAATCCAGATTACATTATCGATATTGCAACGCTAACTGGTTCTGCAACATTAGGGCTAGGAAGACAGCATGCAGCCATGTTCACTCGCAATGAAAAGGTTGCCAAAAGTTTTTACGAAGCAGGACAACGTTCCGGCGATCGTGTCTGGCATATGCCGTTAGTAGATGACTACCATCAAGCCTTGGAAAGTCCGATTGCAGATTTAAGCCATGTAACCGGAAAGAAGAAGTTCAGCGCAGGTTCAATTACCGCAGCGCTCTTCCTCGAGCAGTTTGTCGGCGAACGCAATTGGGTTCACCTGGATATCGCAGGTGTGGCTCGCAGCGAAACAGATATTGGCGAAAATCCTAAAGGCGGCACCGGTTTCGGTGTGCGCCTGCTTATCGAATGGTTAACCACACTCTCATGATGATCGATCCGCACACCTACGCTGAAACTTTTCTGCCTGAGGATGAAGTTAAGCGCAGCGCGCGTGCCGCTGGCGAAGAAATGGGTGCAACTGATGCAACTCCTGGAACTGGCGCTTACCTAAAACATTTAGCGCACATTTTATCTGCGCAAACAGTTGTTGAAATTGGGACTGGTTCTGGTGTGGGAGCTCTTTGGGTATTGGAAGGAATGCTGGCCAGCGGGACGCTGACTTCGATTGATAATGAAATGGAACATAGCAATGCCGCTAAGAACGCATTTCTAGATGCAGATATTGCGGCTGCGCGTTTTCGCTTGATAACCAATCCGGCGATGGATGTTGTAACCAAATTGGCAGACCGCGCTTATGACTTAGTAATCTTCCGTCATGATCCTGAAGATTTACCATTTGCAATTAATGAAGCCCATCGTATTTTGCGTAGTGGCGGTGTCTTTGCAATAGATAACTTCTTTGGTGGCGAAAAAGTTTCAGATCCAGCGCAACGTGATCCTAAGACCGTGGCGCTGCGCGAGGCTGGGAAATCACTTAAAAACCAGGTAGACCTTTGGGTGACTTCACTCATACCAGTCGGAGATGGTTTGTTACTTGCTACAAAACTGTAGGAAGATGAGCACATGAGTAATTCGCAACCAACTGGTGGTCCTCACGGTCCATGGTGGATTCCGGCCATCAAAAACGGTAAAGCTAATTTGATCACTCGCTCAAATGCGATTCTTCTAGCCTTCGTTGCCGGACTAGTGGGTTCAATATTTGGCGCTTCCTCATCGGGCTCTCTCTTTGGCCATTCAATAAATATTTCTCGAACTTCAAACGCCATTGAGCGCGCCCCTGGTTCAGTTGCAGATATCGCAAAACGAGTCATTCCTTCGGTTGTATCTATTGAAGCTTCTACTAAAAAAGGTGGAGCAACTGGAACCGGTTTTGTAATTGAAAGCAACGGATACATTCTTACCAACAATCACGTGATCGCCGAGGCGGTTTCAGGCAACGGAACAATCGATGTAACTCTAAATAACGGTCAGAAATACACCGCCAAAGTTATCGGGCGAGATAGTTCATACGATTTAGCTGTATTAAAGATTGCGACTACCGGTTTAACCGCACTGCAATTTGGCGATAGCGATAAAGTTGCAGTTGGTGATTCGGTGATTGCAATCGGATCCCCGCTTGGACTCTCAGGCACTGTCACCTTAGGAATTATCAGCGCGAAGGACCGCGCAGTTACTGCCGGTGAGACCGGAGGCGATAATTCATTTATTAATGCGCTACAAACAGATGCCGCGATAAACCCTGGCAATTCTGGTGGACCATTAGTAGATGCAACAGGCGCAGTTATCGGTGTTAATTCTGCAATCGCAACCTTAGGTTCATCATTTGGATCTCAAAGTGGATCAATCGGATTAGGCTTTGCCATTCCGATAAATCAAGCGCGTAAAACCGCTGATCAGTTAATTAAAAATGGAAAAGCGACCTACCCAGTTATCGGGATCTCGATCGACATGAAGTTCGAGGGAGATGGCGCGCTAATATCTAAAAATGACCAGGCAATTCTTCCTGGAGGACCAGCCGCCAAGGCAGGGCTCAAGAGCGGCGATATCATCACCAAATTTGATCGTCGGACAGTAAATTCTGCAGAAGAGTTGATTGTTGCAATCCGTGCCAAAAACGTGGGCGATAAAGTTGAAATCGAATACACCCGTAACGGTGTAAGCGCTACAGCAATCCTCACTTTGACTGCTGGCAAGTAACGAAATGTTCTTTGACTTCGGGGCAGGTGAAATACTGGGTCTTGCTTTGCTGGCCATAATTTTAGTTGGTCCTGATCGACTTCCTAATTTGGCAGTTGATGCAGCAAAATTAGTTAAGAAGATAAAGGCGCTATCGCAGACGGCAACGGCGGAGCTACGGCAGAATCTAGGGCCAGGATTTGAAGATTTGCAACCATCTGATCTGCATCCAAAGAAATTTATTCAAAAACATATTTCAAATGCGCTAGTAGATGATGAGGCGCAGGCTACGAATTTTAAAGCAAAAATTGATCCGGATTTACTATGACAACTATCGAGTTAATTAATCAGGCTTTAGCAACAGTTTCTGACCCAGAACTACACCGCCCGCTGCCAGATCTGGGAATGGTGGAATCTGTCTCGGTAAGCGGATCTATAGCTGAGTTAAAGATTTTATTGACGATCTCTGGCTGTCCAATGCAGGATCGACTTAAATCAGATATCACCGCCGCCGTTACACAAGTTCCCGAGATAAATGAAGTCGTCATCATCTTTGGCGTTATGTCAGAGGAACAACGCAATAATGTAAAGAAATTACTGCGTGGTGGACGCGAAAAGTTCGTCCCCTTCGCCCAACCAGATTCCTTAACTCGTGTGATTGGAATAGCGTCCGGTAAAGGTGGAGTTGGAAAATCATCGTTGACGACTAATTTGGCGATATCTGCGGCCCAACGCGGATTGCGCGTTGGAATATTAGATGCCGATGTTTATGGCCACTCAATCCCACGACTGATGGGTCTGATGGGGCAGCGGCCAACTGCAATCGATCAGATGTTTATTCCGCTCGAGTCATATGGCGTAAAGGTCGTCTCTATGGAGATGTTCAAGCCAGAACGTGCAGATGCGGTTGCTTACAGAGGCCCGTTGCTTCACCGCGTCCTTGAACAACTCTTATCTGATGCCTATTGGGGAGATCTTGATCTACTGCTAATTGATCTTCCACCGGGCACTGGAGATCTTGCAATATCTCTAGGACAACTAATTCCAACTTCAGAAATATTGGTAGTAACAACTCCACAAATTGCCGCTGCAGAAGTTGCTGAACGCGCTGGACGAATTGCTCACCAAATACATCAGAGAGTCATCGGCGTTATCGAAAATATGTCGGCCTTTCCATGTCCACATTGCAAGGAAGAGATCGCGCTATTTGGCGCAGGTGGAGGAGAAGAAACGGCCAAGCGACTATCTGTTTTAGTTGGCACCGATGTCCCATTGTTGGGAAAGGTTCCATTTAGCACAGAGCTACGTACCGGCGGCGATGATGGGAAACCGATTGTTGTTGCAGATCCAGATTCACCAAGTGCCAAGGCAATATCTGCAATCTCTGAAAAACTTATGGTGCGAAGCAGCTCTTTACTTGGAGTCAGACTCGGGCTTAGCACGTAAATCTTTTAGCAGATCTTCCAATTCGCTACGCATAAAGTCGCGCGTTGCCACCTCACCAAGTGTGATTCGCAAACTAGCAAGCTCGCGAGTTAGGTACTCGGTATCGGCAATTGAGCGCGAATTCTGCGCGCGGTCTTCATTGAGTGAAATGCGATCGCGGTCGGCCTGACGATTTTGGGCAAGCAAAATTAACGGTGCGGCGTAAGAGGCTTGTAGCGACAAGATCAAAGTAAGAAAGATAAATGGGTAATCATCGAAACGTAAGTTGCGCGGGGCAAGTGAATTCCAAAGCACCCAAGAGAGCACAAAGACAGTCATGTAAACCAAGAAGCGGGCAGTTCCTAAGAAACGCGCAAACCGTTCGGAGAGGCGACCAAACACCTCCGGATCATAATTAGGGCGAAGTGAGCGTCGAGATTCGCGTGGAGTATCAAGACCGCCAGAGCGAGTTGTTAAGGAACGTGCCATTAGCGCGCCTCCTCTTCCATCGATTTATCTAATTCAACATCTACTGAAATTTCTGTGACATCTGCCAGATCAACTTTTGGACCAGTTCCTCTAGTTGAATCACGATGTTCCAAACGCCAATTCTCTGGAAGTAAATGGTCGAGTACGTCATCCACCGTTACTGCGCCCAGCAGTCGTTCGTTTGCATCTACAACAGGCACAGATAGCAAGTTATAGCTAGCTAAGTATGACGAGACTTCGTGTAGTGATGCGTTGGGGTTTAACCCTTGCGTATCAGTATCTACGATTGAACCAAGCAGAGTTGCTGGCGGCTCACGTAACAAGCGTTGGTAGTGAACCATTCCGATGTAGCGGCCGGTTGGTGTTTCCAGCGGTTGCCGACAGACAAATACTTGAGATGCTAGCGCTGGAGATATCTCGCGCGAGCGCACACTGGCAAGGGCATCGGCGACTGAATAATCAGCGCTCATCACAATCGGTTCGGTAGTCATCATTCCACCGGCGGAATAATCTTCATAAGTCATCAGGCGCAGAACATCTTCGGCATCTTCTGGCTCCATAAGTTCAATCAGCGCTTGGGCGCGTTCTTCGCCAATTTCACGTAATAAGTCGGCTGCGTCATCAGGATCCATCTCACCGAGAATATCTGCAGCGCGTTCGCCTTCTAACTCTGCCATTAGCGCTACTCGTTCTGCTTCATCCATCTCTTGCAAGACATCAGCCAAACGCTCGTCATCTAGCGCGCGGGCAACTTCAACGCGGCGCTTGGGTGCTAGATCTTGAATTACGGCAGCTAAGTCAGCTGCGCGTAAATTACTGATCGTTGAAAGCAAATTGGTCACACCTTGATTTTGTTCAGGCAGAGTAAAGCCAGTTACTTCTTCCCAAGCTACGGTAGAAGTGGCGCCTTTACGACGAAGTCCAGTGCCTTTTCGCATAATGTGTACGCGATTGATAAACCAATCTCCGGTGCGAGTTTGTTCCATGCCCATATCTTCAACAACTACTGGTTCAGCACCATCTACAAGTGAGATAGAGCGGTCAAGCAAATCACCAAGGACAAGTAATTCACCAGCACGGGATTCAAAGCGGCGCATATTTACCAAACCGGTAATTACCACAGCACCCGATTCAATTGATGTAACACGTGTGATCGGTACAAAGACGCGACGACGTAGCGGAACTTCGACGACGAGGCCAAGGATGCGCGCAGGTTGGCTATTGGAGCGAAGGGTCGCAACCGCATCGCGCACCTTGCCAACTGGATCTCCATTTGGATCAAATACTGCAGTTCCTGCAAGACGAGCGATAAAGACTCTAGTTAATACATTGCCACTCATTTTTGGCCTCCCTTCATTGGCTAAGGGTATCGGCTACGGTTACATCTATGTCGCAGCCTTTATCTCGAGATAACCACACTCAGATTCCGGCCCGCCCCGATTTAATTCGCCTCGGACTGGGCATTATTGGAATCGGAACATCTGGCCCGCTTATTGCAATGAGTTCCATGCCAGTCCTCTCATTAATTTTTTGGCGAAATCTCGGTGGATCATTGATGACAGCGCCATTTGCAATTCGCCATCACATTGACCGAGTTGGCGCAAAATGGGCGATGGCATCTGGTTTTATCTTGGCGCTACATTTCTACGGATTCTTTCTAGCTATGCGAATGACAACCGTTGCTGCGGGAACAGCGCTAGTTGCGCTGCAACCAATATTTGCCGCGCTCTTTGTGAAACTTACTGGCGGCGATATTCCATCTCGCGCCTGGCTGGGAATGTTTGTAAGTTTCGGTGGAGTTCTACTTATATCAGGAATTGATTTACAGATTTCGATGCGCGCATTTCTCGGTGATTTAGCTGCAATTATTTCGGCAGCGCTGGCTGCGATGTACATGATGATCGGTGCCCGGGCACAGCGCACCTTGGAGACCGCTACTTACACATCGATCTGTTATTTCTTCTGTGCGATTACAGCGCTTCCAATGGCGATTATCGCTGGCAATGAGATCTTGCGCTTTGAAGCCCGCGAATGGTGGATCTTGCTGGGGCTAATTTTTGGCGCACAATTCCTGGGCCACACTATGTTTAACTCCGTTCTGAAGCGCGTCTCACCTGCAGTCGTTTCGCTGATCGTCTTCTTTGAAGTTCCAGTCAGCTCAATCTTGGCAATTTGGTGGATGAACCAGCGACCGCCAGTTGGCGTAATTCCGGGAATCATTCTAATTCTGATTGGATGCGCGCTAGTTGTTTTACGGACCAGACCAACTCGAGTTATGGTTGAAGAGTAAGAATGATTGATCTACATACCCACACGACGGCAAGTGATGGAACCGATTCACCATCTGAATTAATCAATAAGGCGCTCTCTGCCGGAATTCAAACACTTGCAATAACCGATCATGACAGCACCGCAGGTTGGAGCCAAGCCATTGCAGCGCTACGCCCGCCAATGGCTTTAGTTCTAGGTGCAGAAATTTCGACCCTGACATTGGACGGAATCAGCGTGCATATCTTGGGGTTACTCTTTGATGGAGATGATCGCAATTTGCAGGCGATGTTGGCAGATTCGCGCGATACCCGTATTCCACGTATGCGCAAGATGATTGAGCTTCTTGCCGCAGATGGAATCGCAGTAACTATGGAAGATGTAATCGCAGCCACGCCACCTGGCGCCACAATTGGGCGCCCACATTTAGCTGATGCCTTGGTAAAAAATAGGATAGTCGCAACTCGCGATGAGGCATTTCTTGATTTGCTTCATAACGATTCAAAATATTATGTAACTCATGCAGCTCCCACGCCTGAAAATGCGATTTTCCAGATCAGGCAAGCTGGTGGAGTCGCAGTAATCGCGCACCCATTTGCATCTCGGCGTGGTGAAGTCATTTCTGCAGCAACTTTTAACTCATTAGTGGACGCTGGTTTAAATGGAATTGAAGTAAATCACCGAGACCAATCACAGATTGAGCGTGAACAATTAAGTGAGATCGCAGATCAATTGGGCTTAGTTAAAACTGGGTCGAGTGATTACCACGGAAACGGTAAACTCAATGCTCTCGGTGAAAACCTTACCGATCCCGCACAATGGGAACGACTGGAATCGCTGGCTAATGCGCGAAGGGTGGTACGTAAGTGAATGTCATTGAAGTAAGTACTCTCACTTTCTCTATCCAAGCCTTTGTAACTCTCTTAGTTATTCTCGATCCACCTGGTGCAACCCCAATATTCTTAGGCTTAGTCGCGGATAAATCTAAAAAAGAGCGGATGCAACTGGCCTGGCAGGCAGCGCTGGTATCTCTAGTTGTAATTGCATTCTTCTCACTCTTTGGACGCTTCCTCTTGGAATACATGAACGTCTCAATTGAAGCGCTGCAAGCTGCGGGAGGTTTGCTTCTTCTCTATGTATCACTTGAACTATTAACGGGACGCGATATGGGGGGAGAAGAAGGTAAAGATAAAAATATCGCCCTAGTTCCACTTGGTACACCACTACTGGCCGGCCCGGGCGCAATCGTTGCAACCATGATCTTTGTGCAACAAATAGAAACCCCGGCACAAAGTTTTGGTTTGATCGCAGCGGTTGTTGCCGTTCACGTGGTTATTGCAATCTCCCTGATGGCTTCCACAACGATTTTAAGTATTATTAAAGATGCAGGTGTAACTCTATTGGCGCGAATCGCCGGATTACTGCTTGCGGCAATTGCAGTCCAGATGTTAGTTGATGCAATCAAAGCCTTTATGGCGCAAGGGTAAGAACTTTTATGGAACTACAAGCTGACTCCTTTGATGTACGTGGCCTATTTCCACCTGACTCAATCGCCTGGCGGATACATTCTGATCCCGCCATGGCTGTTGGGGGAATTCGCGCACTTCTGCAGCAAGCCCTCCATCCTGATGCCATGGATGGCGTAGCTAAGAATTCAAACTTTCGCGAAGATGCGTGGGGAAGATTGCAACGCACCGGCGATTATGTCTCCACAATTACCTTTGGCAGCCGAGATGAAGCCTTTGCCTTGGCTGCGCGCGTAAGAAAGATCCACACTTCCCTTGGGTTAGATGGTGAACACTTACTGCTGTGGGTTCATTTGTCGATGGTTGATTCATTTTTAGATATCGTTATTCGATCAGGTGTTGCAATAAGTGATAGCGAGGCAGATCAATATGTTGCCGAGATGGCTTTATTTGCACAACTTGTGGGAGTTACTTTGGTTAAAGTTCCAAAATCTCGTGAAGAAATGCAGAAGTATTTTCAGGATATTGCGCCCGAACTTAGCGCATCCGATGATGCCAAACGCGCTGCGCTATTTTTAACTATTCCACCGCTACCAACTGCAGTTCGCTTTGCAACTCCAGCCGCTCCCGCCTGGGCATCCCTTGCCTTATTAGCTGCTAGCTCTCTGCCAGCTTGGGCGCGATCACTTTATGGAACCCCAAAGATTCCAGGACAAGGCACGGCAACAGAATTTTCCTTAAAGGCTATCCGCAAAACCATCGGAATAATTCCTGATGCGATCTTGGCCCCGCCAGTTTATAAAGCAGCTCTAGCGCGCTGGGATTTGGCAAAAGTTAAATGAAGGCAATTGCTATCGCCAGCCCCGCTGGGGGAGTAGGAAAAACTACTTTTGCTCACGCAATCGCTGTTGCAGCAGCTGAATTCGGAAAGAAGACTCTGCTTATCGATTTCGACCCCGGTAGCGCGCTCACCTTTAAGTTGGGATTAGAAAATCCACGGTTAACGATTACTGATTACCTAACCGGTACAAAGCTAGTGGCTGAGAATTTGACTGCAACTAGTGAAAGATTTGATTTCATCGCCACTGATTCTCGACTGACTACGACCTTAGATGAAGGTGCGTTAGCGTCACTGCTTGCTAATCTGCCGAAGGCTTATGACTTGGTTATCTTAGATACTGCGCCATCGCTGACACAGTCACTAAAAATGGCGCTGACCGTGGCCGAACAGATTTTTACGCCAGTCAACAGTTCTCTACATTCACTTCGCGCCTTGATTCAACTGCGTGCGATGACCGATATTCCAGTAACTGCGGTTGCGATAGGTGAGGTAGAAGCAGAGGTTGAAGCGCCACTTCTAGATGTTTCATTGATCAGATCTAGCGAAATAGATGCACTCAGCCAAGCTACTACTTCAGTTTTAACTTCAGCTAAAGAAAGTGAAGTTGCAGAAAGTTACCGCAGCGCTACTTACTCAGTGTTAGAGATCTTAGGTCTGGAATAAAGAGAAGTTACGAAGAGAACTTCTTTGTGCGAGTTCTATTTCGTGCCGGACGTTCAGTAGCGGGCTTATTTGCTTTAGCAGGAGTTTCAGATTTAGGTGATTGAGCAGCAGGCTTTTGCTTGGTAAGTCGCCCCGTTGAACCTTTTGGAATATTTAACATCTCAAATAAATGTTCTGATGAAGAGTATGTCTCTTCAGGTTCGCCTAAACCCAAGACCAGAGCGGTATCGATCATCTTCCAGCGGGCTAGATCATCCCAATCAACGAAGGTAACTGAGATGCCATCTGCTCCAGCGCGAGCTGTCCGTCCGATGCGGTGAACATAAGTTTTCTCATCTTCCGGGCATTGATAGTTAATGACGTGGGTGATTCCATCGATATCGATACCGCGTGCTGCAACATCGGTTGCTACCAACACATCTGATTTACCCGCTTTGAAATCATTAAGCGCTTTCTCGCGTGCGCCTTGCCCAAGATCTCCATGAATTGATGCGGCGCGGAATCCGCGTTCTAGCAAATCATCAGAAGTTTTTTGGCAAGTACGTTTCGTTCGGCAGAAGACGATTGTTGGACCGCGGCCACCTGCTTGCAGAATACGCGCAAGCATTTCAATTTTATCTAGCGCATGTGCCCGTAATACATGTTGTTTGATGCGAGATACGACTGCGCCTTCATCTTCGTTATCTTGGGTACGGATATGTATCGGTTGATTCATAAAGCGACGAGCTAGAGCGATGATATCTCCAGGCATAGTTGCTGAGAAGAGCATCGTCTGTGCACGGTTAGGGGTGCTTGTGAAAATCTTTTCTACATCTGGTAAAAATCCAAGATCAAGCATTTCATCGGCTTCATCCAAGACAACCCGTGAGACTTCCTTCAATTTCAATTGGCCTTGGCGGTATAAATCTAAGAGACGGCCGGGAGTTCCGACAACAATCTCGACGCCGTTATCGAGAGCTTCTATTTGTGGCTCAAAGGCGCGGCCTCCATAAACGGCCAAAGTGCGGATTCCACGATTGCCAGTTAACTCATCAATATCTTTTGTAACTTGAACGCAGAGCTCGCGAGTTGGCACAACTACTAAAACCTGTGGCAAACCTTTAGCAACTAAATCTGCCCATTCCTTATCAAGTGGCGCAATCACTCGCTCGATGAGTGGAATACCAAAGGCGAGAGTTTTTCCAGTACCAGTTTTTGCCTGACCAATTACATCTCCATCGCCCAATGCGATGGGAAGAACCATCTCTTGAATTGGAAAGGGTGCCTTAAATCCATGTTCTGCTAACGCTGCTTGAGTTTCTGGGCGCAGCGGTAAATCAGAGAAAGTTATTGACACCTTAAAGTGCGCCGAAACCGACGCGGCGATCGGCGGCGATGCCGATATCGACGAAGCCGATTTTATCTGCGGCAACCACGATCTCATGGCCTCGCACATCTTGGAGAGAAAGGGTTGAGTTAGATGCGATAGCGGCAGCAACAGCGGCCTTTACATCTGCAACCGAGGAATTTGTCTCAAAGGCTAATTCACCAGCGATATTGGCGATTGCGATACGGACTTGGGTGCTTTGTGCAGAATCAGACTTCTTTGTACTCATGTGGCTATCCTATCGCCAAATCACATGAGTCGATTCTCGAAATTTGTGGCTTGTTGCTCGGCCTTATTCACTGTCAGAGAGCGGGAAGCCAGAAATACCGCGCCACATTAAATTTTCAACTAACTCAACGGCTTGTTGGCGCGTTAATTTGCTATCGCGATCTAGCCAATGGCGCGCTGTTACTTGTGTGTAGCCAATTAGTCCGACGCCGAGGAGCATCGCTACTTCTTGCGGCAACCCCGTGTCATTAGAAATGATTGCGCTAACGGCAGCTGCACAATCGTATGTCATACGATTTAAACGTTCGCGTACCTGAGGTTCAACGCTCATATCGCTCTCAAAGAGTAAGCGGAATGCCTCCCCTTCATTTTCAATAAACTCGAAGTAGGCGACGACTGTTGCGTGCACGCGCTTTGAATTATCTGGAGTCGAAGAGATCGCCTTCTGTAACTCAAAAACCAAAGAATCAATATGTAAATCTAAGACCGCTAGATATAGATCCAACTTGGATGGGAAATGTTGATAGAGAACTGGCTTGCTCACGCTGGCTCGATCTGCGATTTCATCCATCGCTGCTGAGTGATAACCAGCAGCGGTGAAGACTTCAAGAGCGGCAGTTAGTAAAATCGCGCGCCGTTCATCGCGAGGTAGACGGGCCTTATCGCCCTTAGCGTTGGTATCTACGGTTGTCATTGCGCATATCGTAGAGGTATCGCTTGCAATAATGAAAGATAAATTGCAGATGAGAACCATTTGCAGGCTTAAAAATTTATCAAAGCCAACCACACTCCATGGAATTTCATCTAATTGGCGCACAATCTATCGCTACGGCAGAATGGAGTTATGAGCACCCATCCAATTAAACCTTCAGCTCTAGTCTCACCAGGGCCGGCGTTGACAGTTGATGAGGTCCGCCGCTATAGCCGCCATTTAATCATTCCTGATGTAGCGATGGCCGGACAGCAAAGGCTGATGAATGCAAAAGTCTTATGTGTTGGCGCGGGTGGGCTCGGTTCACCAGCGCTCATGTATTTGGCTGCCGCAGGCGTTGGAACTATCGGAATCGTTGAATTCGATACCGTGGATGAATCCAATTTACAGCGCCAGATAATTCATGGACAGAGCGATATCGGGAAAAGTAAAGCGCAATCAGCCAAAGCTAAAATTTCCGAGATTAATCCAAATGTAAATGTAATTACTCATGAAACCCGTCTCGATAACTCCACCGTTATGGAAATATTTTCGCAATATGACATTATCGTTGATGGAACAGATAATTTTGCGACCCGCTATCTCGTAAATGATGCGTGTGTGATTCTCAAGAAGCCATATGTTTGGGGATCTATCTATCGCTTTGATGGACAGGCAAGTGTTTTCTGGGCTGAATACGGACCGTGCTATCGCTGCCTCTATCCGGAACCTCCACCTCCTGGCATGGTTCCAAGCTGTGCCGAAGGCGGCGTCCTTGGAGTTCTTTGCGCAACTATCGGTTCAATTCAAACAACGGAAGCGATCAAGGTCATTACCGGAATTGGTGAGCCACTAATCGGTGCGCTCATGATATATGACGCGTTGGATATGACATTTAGAAAGATAAAGGTTCGCAAAGATCCAAACTGTCCACTCTGTGGCGACAATCCAACACAAACCGAATTATTGCCTGATTATGAAGCTTTCTGCGGTGTTCTATCCGATGCCGCTGAAGTGGCTGTTAAAGATTCAACAATTTCGGTTTCAGATTTAGCCGCAAAGATTAGCACCCATGAAGACTTCTACCTCGTTGATGTCCGCGAACCAAGTGAGTTTGAAATCGTTCGTATCCCTGGCTCTCACTTGATTCCGAAACAAGGATTTCTAGACGGAACTGTCTTGGCAACTTTGCCGCAAGATAAGCCCATTATCCTGCACTGCAAGAGCGGAGTGCGTTCTGCGGAATGTCTAGCAATTTTAAAGGGCGCCGGTTTTGCAGATGCAACCCACGTAGCCGGTGGCGTTATTGCATGGGCAAAACAGATAGATAAGTCGCTACCGGTATATTGATGCTTAAATCTTACGAAGGCTATCGAGTTCTCTTGGTGCATGCCCACCCAGATGATGAAACCATTAACAATGGTGCAACTATGGCGATGTATTCCTCACTTGGTGCACAAGTCACCTTGATTACCTGTACACGTGGTGAAGAAGGCGAAGTTCTGACCCCTGAATTACTCCACTTAGCGAGTTCTGCAACCGATTCACTCGGTGAACACCGCGAGACCGAACTTGCCGATGCGATGCAAGCTCTCGGCATCAAAGATTTTCGTTTTCTAGCACAAGGTGAAGCCAAATACCGCGATAGCGGAATGATGGGCACCGAGCAAAATAATCGTCCAGATGTCTTTTGGCAGGCAGATCTGGAAGTTGCATCTGATTATTTGGTTAAGGTAATCGAAGAAGTTAGACCGCATATTTTGATTACATACGATGAAATTGGCGGATATGGCCACCCCGATCACATTCAGGCCCACCGCGTAGCAATGCGAGCTAGCGAAAAATCCAATTGGGAAATCCAAAAGATTTACTGGAACACCATGCCGAAATCAGTTCTGGCTGAGAGTATGGCAGAGATGAAAGAACTCGGTTCTGATTTCTTTGGGGCAGAGAGCGTAGATGATCTGCCATTTGCTAAGGATGATTCCTTTGTAACAACGCTAATTGATGGAAATGACTTTGTAGAAGCAAAGATGGCGGCAATGAAAGCTCATCAAACTCAAATCGCACTAGATGGTCCATTCTTCGCACTCTCCAATAATTTGGGGCTGCAAGTCTGGGGCCACGAGTACTACACCTTAGTTAAAGGCCAGAAGAGCGAACCCTTTGATTCTGTTGGACGAGAGTCTGATCTATTTTCTGGAGTCAAGCTTAAATGAAATTAATTGGTGCTCTTTCAGTTGGAGTTGCCACCGGCGTTGCTGCAATATTTCTCCATTTATTTGCTCCACCAGTTGGAATCACGCTCTCCATTATTGGAACCTTTTGTGCAATCTGGGCACTTGGGCGCAGCTACGGGAAACGAATTTATAAAGTAATCGGCGCACTCGGCTGGTTTGCAATCTTCTGGAAAGGTGCATCACTGGGGGTTGGAAATGAGGTATTAATCCAAGGGGATAATTTAGGAAATCTCTTTCTTCTCTTCTCCGTTGCAGCCTTAATCACCGCAGTTGCTCTGCCGGCAAATTAAATCCAGCTCCAACTCTGTCCGTCAGGTCCATCTTTGATTGCGATTCCTGCAAGGGCCAATAAGTCGCGCAGACGATCGCTCTCACTCCAATTCTTTGCTTCACGTGCTAAAGCTCGGGCTCGCAAAAGCTCTTCTTCATCACCAGATAGTGGTCGGATATCAACCGGACGATTTAGGTCAAGGCCAAGTAGCTCATCGGCATAAAGAAAGATTGCTCGCTTATCTGCATCGGTTAAGCCGCTACTTTTTTCAATTGCCCGCAAACGAAGCATCACGCGCGGAGTATCTAAATCTTTTTCAATGGCTGCCAGAATTTCTTCATCAGGAATCTGTTGCTCACTCTGACCCCAAGCCGACATCGCAGTACGCCAGCGACGTAGAGTTGTGTTGGCAGCATCTAACCCTGCCCAAGTTAGATCCATTTGAGATCGGTAGCGATTTTCGAGAAGAGCCAAGCGTAGAGCTAGCGGATCTAAGCCGCGATCAATCAAATCCTGCACCAGCACCACATTTGCTGCGCTCTTAGACATTTTGCGTCCCTCGAATAAGAGATGTTCCCCATGTACCCACATGGCAACTGCTTCTTCACCAGTGACTGCATTCGATTGCGCACGTTCATTTTCATGGTGAGGAAAGCGAAGATCAATTCCACCAATGTGTAAATCAATTCTCTGATCAAGTAATTTGAGTGACATGGCGGTGCACTCAATGTGCCAGCCAGGAAAGCCTCTACCCCAAGGCGAGTCCCAAACCATTTCTGTGCGATTTCCCGCAGCCTTCCAGAGCGCCCAGTCGGCATGGAATCTCTTATCGCTTTCATCGTTATATTCATGGCGATGTCCAGGCTTTAACGCATCTAATTTATTTCCACTAATTGCGCCGTAACTTGGGAAAGATCGGGAATCAAAGTAGACCGCGCCATTCTCGGTTGGGTAGGCATGGCCGCTCGAAATGAGGTCGGCAATAGTTTGTAGCATCAGGTCAATCGTTTCACTAGCTCTTGGATAGGAGTTAGCTGGTCGAATATTGATTCTCGCTAAATCTGTGTGGAAGCCAGCTTCATATTTACGAGCGATCTCAAAAGGATCACGTTTTTCCAATTGCGCTTGCTGCAGCATCTTATCTTCACCTAGAAAATCTTCAGATAAATGTCCAACATCTGTAATATTTTGAATCAAATTAACGCTTTGCCCATCCATCTTTAAGGCACGAGTTATTAGATCGGCTAGGAGGAAAGTACGTAAATTTCCTACATGCGCATCGCGGTAAACAGTTGGTCCACAGCAATAGATATTTACCGTTTGATCTTTATTGGGCACTGGCATCAACGCGCGCGTCAAAGTGTCATAGATTGAAATCAATTTATCTTCACCTTCTAATCCGCCAGCTGATCCAAGACACGATAAATGTACTTGTGGTGGGATCTAAAACCCATTGATTGATAGAGCGCCAGCCCTGCGCCATTTTCTATATCAACCTGTAAGCCGATTTTCGTCGCTCCATCGGCGCCTGCCGCCTCTAATAGATAGTTCATTAAAATCTTTGCAGCGCCCTTGCCGCGATGAGATGGGGCTACAAATAACCTGGTTGCTATCGCCCAAGTACCAGAAGTTGCAATTCGACCTACCGCGATTACTTCATCTCCCGATTTGATTGCACCATATCGTGCGGGGTATCTGCGCATCAATTTATCGAGCGACTGATCAGATTGAACTTCTAACCATTGTGCAGATGGGTAATCTAAAATTTCAACGGTTAGATCAGATCCTATTTCTAAATCTGGTGTGCCAATATCGCGAATTAAGAACTCAGCTCCAATTCTGATTCGCCACTGAGCTGCTTCCAAGTATTTATCTAGCTCTTCAAAAATTGGCATCGGTATTGTGAAAGTGGGTGTTAAGTTTTTTTCTCGGTAGATATTGACGATGTGGCTTACCGCATCCTCTAGCGGCGAAGGTGGTTCGCCAATTGGCCCGGCCCCAAGAGGCAGAACAGAATTTGCGCGCATCGTGAATCCATCTGAGATGCATATGCGCCATTTTCCATATTCGATAATTTGGGCAGCTGGCCAAGTTTGATCTGAAATCTTCTCTAATTCGATGATCCGGTGTGACAGAGGTGCGCCTTTCCCTGCCAGATCGGGCAGTGGTTTGATCTCGCGCCAGATTGCAATCTCATCAGGTGAAAATGAGATAGTTTCAGAGTTCGAATTTATCAATTGGTGATCGTTTTGCAAGAAGCCGACGATATCCCGATAGCCACCGCCATCTTCATGTAGGCGAATTGTCACGCGCTTGCCGATGGCACTTTGAAGTTGTAGCGCAGATTTCTGGGCTGCCTCGGTCATGTCGTTACTTTAATCGGGCAACGCCGCCGGTGCATGGTTAGAATAAGCAAGATCGTAAGTAGCGCTCTACAAAGCGCCATCAAATCTGGAGGCTAGCCCGTGACCTATGTAATTGCCCAACCGTGCGTTGATGTGAAGGATAAATCTTGCATCGAAGAGTGCCCAGTTGACTGCATCTATGAAGGAGCGCGATCGCTCTATATCCAACCTGATGAATGTGTGGATTGCGGAGCATGCGAGCCGGTCTGCCCAGTAGAAGCGATTTACTACGAAGATGACATTCCATCGCAATGGAAAGATGCCACCAAGATCAATACCGAATTCTTCGTCGAACTCGGCTCACCAGGTGGCGCCGCAAAAGTTGGCCTAACCGATAGCGATCACCCAGTAATCGCAGCGCTTCCACCTAAAGAATAATTTAAGTAAAGCTTTATTCCGTAACGGATCATGCGCCAACCATTACCGGATTTTCCGTGGGATGCACTGGCGCCTTATGCAACAAAAGCCCGCGCACATTCGTCCGGGATTATTGATCTCTCGCAAGGCACGCCCGTTGATACAACGCCTGAGATAATTCAAAGCGCGCTTCGTGCCAGTTCAGATTCGCCGCGCTATCCGGTCACAGCTGGAACTAAAGAGTTGCAAGATGCGATTCGTCAATGGGCAATTAATCATTTAGGGGCAACTGGTGAATTTGATATCTTGCCCGTTATTGGATCGAAAGAGTTGGTGGCTTGGCTTCCAACAATATTAGAGAGTAAAAAAGTTTTATATCCAGAAGTCGCCTACCCCACATATCTAGTTGGTTCCCTCTTGGCACAATCACAACCAGTTGCTGTTGGGATAGATGCAAACACTTGGCCGAACGCTGATTTTGCCTGGGTAAATTCCCCAAGTAATCCAACCGGGCGAGTTCATTCAGAAGTGGAATTACGTGCGGCGATTAAATGGGCCAGAGAAAGCCAAGCAGTTTTAGTCTGCGATGAGTGTTATATCGACTTTGGAGATACATCTACTCCGACATCCCTGCTTAGATATTCAGATGGCGATAACACAAATATTCTGGTCGTTCATTCACTCTCTAAAAGATCTTCCATGGCTGGTTATCGCGGCGCCTTCATAATTGGTGATTCCAAACTAATTGCTCAAATTCGAGAAGTGCGTAAACATGCTGGAATGATGGTGCCGCTTCCCATTCAAAATTCGATGGTTGCCGCTTTAAGCGATGAGACCCACGTTGCGCAACAAAGGCAACGTTATAACGCGCGCCGCGCGATTCTGGCACCTGCGCTGCAAGAAGCAGGTTTTCGGATCGACGAATCAGCCGCTGGTCTCTACATATGGTGCACGCGCTTGGAAGATTGTTGGCAATCAGTTGATTGGTTAGCTAGCCTGGGAATCTTGGCAACCCCCGGAGTTTTCTATGGCGCAAAAGGTGCCTCGCATATTCGGATCGCGATGACTGCAACCGATGCTCAGATCGCAGATGCAGCCGCACGTATTAGACAAGTTGCTAAGTAATGGCGATCGGAATTTTGCTGGTAGGCGGAATGGGAACGCGCCTGAAACCACTTACCAATCAAACACCCAAGCCGATGTTGCCGGTCGGTGGCTTGCCTGTGACTGAACATCAATTACTTGCTGCTAAAAAGGCCGGCATTAATACCGTTATCTTGGCAACTTCATACCTTTCAGAGACCTTCACGCCCTATTTTGGTGATGGCTCAAAATGGGGCATGAAATTGCTTTACGCAGTAGAAGAAGCGCCGCTTGGCACAGGTGGTGCGATTCGAAATGCTGCAGATCTAATTGGACTTGCTGATGCAAAAGAGGAATTTGTGATCTTTAACGGTGACGTTTTAAGTGGCCATAATCTGGCGAGCCAGCTCGCATTTCACCGCGCCAATAATTCTGATGCAACTCTTCATTTAATTGAAGTAGCAGATGCCAGAGCATTTGGATGTGTACCAACAGATTCGACAGGTCGGGTATTAGATTTTCTAGAGAAGATGGAGAATCCTGTATCGAATGCAATCAATGCTGGTTGCTACATCTTCAATCCATCTGTAATTTCAGAGATCCCAGCTGGGAAAGTAGTAAGTATCGAACGCGAAACTTTTCCGCAACTGGTCAAAAGCGGCCGTCGCGTCTTTGGCTACAACGAAGATTCTTATTGGCTAGATATCGGCACTCCAGCCGCGCTCTTTAAGGGTTCGCGGGATATCGTCGGTGCGGGCTTCCTCGCCGGCCCCGCATGCCAAATTGGGAAAGGATCTCAAATAACTGGCGGAACAGCTATCGGCCAAGGCTCATCAATCGGCGCCAATTGCACCATCACCAATTCGATAATCGGTGATGGAGTAGAAGTAGGCGATGGTTGCACGATCGCTGACTCGTTTATTCTTCATAATTCACAGATTGCACCAGGCTCTGAAATTGTTGGAAAATATATTTCGCCATCTGAAATTCTGCCGATTTAACTGGCAAAAATAGTTAAATCTTGCGCAAGAGCCTGAAATTGAGCGTAATTGTCAGGTGTAAACCCCAGCCCTTGGACTTGACTTAGCGGGATTACAAGCGTGTAATTCGTCTAGAGAAGCTGCCTCCACTTGAGGATGCAGCCCCGAAGGTCTTTAGGAGATTAGTCAATGCCGATTCGTCCAGAAGCAACACCGACTGGCAACCCATCAGCCCCTACTGCTGGACCATCAATCAAATTAGCAAACGGAGAGAACGTTGAACTCTCTTGGCAGGAACGCGCACTCTGCGCACAAACAGATCCAGAAGCATTCTTCCCGGAAAAGGGTGGCTCAACTCGTGAAGCAAAGCGCGTCTGCCTTTCTTGCGATGTTCGTCAAGAATGTTTGGAATATGCGCTCGCACATGATGAGCGCTTTGGTATCTGGGGTGGACTCTCCGAACGTGAGCGTCGCCGTTTGAAGCGCCGCCCAGCGTAACTCTCATGAGTTCACATCGCGTCACTGCGATTCTTGTACTTCACGACGGCGCAACTTGGTTGCCTGAAGTTGTTGCTTCCCTTACATCCCAATCGCGCGCGGTTGATCACTTTGTTGCAGTAGATACCGGCTCAACTGATTCATCTGCCAAATTGGTTAAAGGTGCGCGAATTCCTGTCTTACCCATGGATCGCGAAACCGGTTTTGGTGAAGCGATTTCTCATGCAGTTGCAACTCTTCCAAAGATCGTAGATCCAGAACGTGAATGGCTTTGGCTGATTCATGATGATTTATCCCTACAACGCGGCGCCCTAGAAAATTTACTTAATGAAGTTCAAACTCGACCCAATGTTGCAATGGCCGGTCCAAAAATCTTGGGGTGGCATAATCGAACACATCTTCTGGAAATCGGAATCAGTATTGCCGCCAATGGAAATCGTTGGACTGGAATGGAAGCCGATGAATACGACCAAGGACAGCACGATGGAGTTCACGAAGTCCTGGCGGTAAGTACAGCTGGCGCACTCATACGTAGGGATGTATTTGAGCAACTTGGTGGCTTTGATCCAAACCTAGATTTATTTCGTGACGATGTAGATTTTGGGTGGCGCCTACATTCCGCAGGTTTCCTAGCCATCGCGGTATCTAGCGCAGTTGCATTTCACGCCGAAGCCTCAGCAAATGAACGTCGCACAGTCGATGTGGCTGAGGCATTTTTACATCGCCCTCTTTTATTGGATAGAAGAAATGCCGCCTATGTTCTCTTAGCTAACTCTTCTTGGTGGCGCTTGCCCCTGCTTATTGTGCAACTTCTGGTTGGCGCTTTATTTCGGTCAATTGGCTTTCTCTTTGCAAAGCTTCCTGGATATGCAAGTGATGAACTCTTGGCAGTTGGAGCGCTCTTAGTGCATCCGGCTGAACTTCTTACCGCACGTAAAGTAAGACGTTCACAACGCCTAGTTCCATCTGGGATCGCTTTAAAATTTATTCCTTCTCGTAGCTCGCAAATCCGGCAATCACTTTCTCGGTCTGCTGAATGGATTAGATTGCAAGTTTTTCCAGATGAGATTACTGAAGTGCGCGACATTTCGGTTCTGGATGAAAATTTAGATGAAGAAGATTTACTAACACCAGCTACAAACCGTAGTTGGATTTCACTTGTTAAGCGCCCGCTGGTGGCGATTCCAACTTTGCTCTTTCTGCTAACTCTGGTCTGGTCACGCAATCGCTTTGGTGCCTTATCTGGTGGAGCCCTTCCCGAACAATCAAATGGAGTAAGTGATCTTTGGAATGCTTACACCAGCGGTTGGCATTCCATTGGTATGGGTACAACAGCAGCAGCGCCACCTTGGCTTGCCTTTCTTGCATTAGCGGCTACGCCATTTTTTGGAAATGTACATTTATTCATAACACTCTTCTTCTTTGCCGCTCCTTTAGCTATCGCGGGAACCGGATATTTATTGATGCGCCGCCTATCAACTAACCGTTGGTTAACTGTCGCAGCCGCGCTCTTGTACTCAATTTCCCCGGTAGCTATCTCGGCCATCAACTCGGGGCGTTTAAGCACCATGGTGATCTTGATCCTCCTACCTTTGCTAATAATTTCAGCGCAGGAAGTTTTTGAGTTAAATAAATTTACATGGCGTCGTGTATTTGGAATTTCGCTCTTGAGTTCAGTAATTATGGCTTTTTCACCGATTATTTTTATTCTCGGTCTACTATTTACCGCATTTGCAATATCTCGTGATTATGCAGCTGCTGATCAGGGGATCAACCAGGAACTCTTTAACCAACGGCTTCATCGACGCATTGCACTTTTAGCAACCCCCTTTCTTATCTGCGCCCCTTGGAGCTTTGAACTACTTGTTGACCCTAAGCGCTTCCTTATCGACTCTGGCTTTTTGATTCCAGGTGGAGGGCCAGACCTAGCGTTCGTGGGAAATCCCGGTGGCCCTGGTTCGCTTCCGCTTTACCTGGTTAGCCCTTTGACAATTGTGCTAGCAATTTCACTCTTTTCATCCACGCGTGCTCGCTTCGTTGCCGAACTTGGATTTATCGCATTACTCGCTGCGGTATTAGTAAGTGCATTTTCAATAACAGGTAATGGAACCTCAGTACCCACGCCAATATATGTTGGAACTCTCTTAACCATGGCTACCTTGGCAGCAATAGCGTCATCTGTGATCATGTTAGATAAATTACGGAAAAGACTAGTAACCACAAATATAAATTATCGCCATATCTCTGCAGCCACGCTATTACTTATCACTGCCATTTATTCCGTCGCAGCTATTTCTTGGACGGTAACAACCGGAGCGAATGCACCGCTGCAAACAGGCAAAGGGGTTGTACTTCCACCATTTTTAGCTATCGAAAATGATGCAAAAACTTTAGTTATCAGGCCACGTACCACCGGCGGAGAAGTTTCTCTAAATTATTATCTAGCTAGAGGTGGAGATGCAACGATTGCGCAACCAGATATGGCTCCTAGGGAAAGTGTTCAGATCTCAACTGCTGTAAAAGAACTTTCTGACGGCAGCGGTCTGACCGCCAGTTCAACGTTTGCAGTAAATGGGATCAAATATCTCTTTGTAAAGAGCCCAGTGGATCAGAATTTTGTCCGCGTAGTAGATGGCTTAGGTGGATTTACCAGAGCATCATCTACAAATGCCGGAATCGTTTGGAAAGTTTCTGGTAGCACGGGTGAATTTATCTTTACGGATACGGCAGGGAAAACGTCCGTGGTTCAGCAGGGAGTATTGGGAATTTCTATAAATTCCCCCGGTAAATTAACGGTTACTCAAAATTACAGCCGAGGTTGGCGCGCCATTCAAGAAGGCTCGCGCCTAGAACGAACTCGCAGCGTTGATGGCGCTCCAGTATTTACCGTAACCAAACCAGGTCTCGTAAACGTTCTCTACGATGGAACTTCTCGGCGGGCGTGGATCTCTTTACAAATGATCGTCTTCATAACTGCCATGGTTTTGGCCCTTCCCGCTGGCCGACGTCGCCGTGAAATTGAAGATGCGGAACTTGCATGAGAATTCAACGCCCCGCTTTTATCGCCTTATCAGCAGTGGCTGTATTGATTGCCGCCAACGGGCTAAATGTAGGTCTAACCGGTGCACAATTTTCAACGAGTTATCCACCAGTTGTGTGTCCCCCCACTCCAGATAATTTAACGACTGCGATCTCACTTCCATCAAGCAAGACGCCAATTAGGTTGACGGGAACAAAATCACTTTCATTTATTCCTTCTCAAGCTCTTCGATATCTGCAGGCGAAAGCTCCAGCGATTGTTGAAGCCCAAGGCGTCACGCCATTAGTTTGGCAAATTCGCAAAGGTGTCTGGGCGGGTGCAACTCTTTGTACGTCGTTACAAAACGAACAATGGTTTGTCGGAGGAGCAGCGGATGTAACAAGTAAAAGTAGAGTCCTATTAGTAAATAGTGGCTTGAGTTCAGCGGTTGTTGATCTCCAACTTTGGAATGAGATTGGAGCTCAGCCGACAAAGTCGGTTACTTTAAAGGCCAACTCAGCGACGGAAGTAAGTTTGGTTTCGCTTTCGCCAGGTTCTGGTGCAGTCGTAGTTCGTGCTCTGACCCGGTCTGGTCGCGTAACGAGTTACATGATTGATGAACGAGGTCGAGGGCTTAAAGCGTTAGGTGGAGATATCATTAACTTTGCTCCAATTGCGCAAAGGAATATATATATCCCAGCTATTCCGCATACCGTGCGCAAAGTCGGTGCCAAAACCGTTGAGCTGCCACACTCGCTCCGAGTTCTAGTTCCTGGTGAGTTAGATGCCCGCATAACGGCAAAAGTTCTCTCTACCGATGGAAGTTTTATTCCAGCCGGATTTGAAAACATGATTGTTAAAGCTGGTTCGGTCGTGACACTACCGCTCAATCCAAATCTTCCAGCCAGTAAATTTGGCTTACATATCGAATCAGATGAGCCGATAGTGGCCTCGGTTTTATCATCAACTGTCGCCGAGAATAAATCTGATTTTATCTGGAGTACATCTGCTCCAGAGTTGCGACAAGTCACCTTTGCTACATCGGGGCTGAGCCCGCAACTGGTATTCATTGGGGGAGCTATATCAATTGATCTAGAACTATTCTTCAATAACGGCAAACGCAAGGTTGTATCGGTCAGAGGCGAAGAGATTGCCACCTTCCAGATTCCAGATGCAGTGCGGTCCTTCGAATTTCTAAAGGTTTCAAAAGCAACCTTTGGCGCGGGGTTGGTTGCCACTAAGAGCGGATACGGATATTTCCCACTGGCAGCCGGAAGCGAACTGACTAAATCTTCGGTGCCACTTTCAAATATTCGTGTTCTAACTCCGTAATAATCCCAGTCTTTTGCAGTCATCACCACTAGCCTTATGTCCATGAGTAAGTTATCCCGAACAGGCCGTAGCTGTTCACGAGTTAGTTGCAGGAGCCTTGCTTCTATGACCCTTACTTATATTTACGCTGACTCAACTGCAGTACTCGGCCCGTTAGCAACTTTCTCTGAACCACATTCTTATGACCTATGTGAGATGCATGGCAAACGTCTAACCGTACCTAATGGTTGGAATGTGATTAAAGAAGATCGCTCGCAAAGTGAGGCGGGTCCCAGCGAGGATGACTTGATGGCAATTGCAGATGCAGTTCGTGAAGTCGCGAGTTCACTATTAACTCCAGATAATTCATCTAGCGAAACTTCTATAAACACTCAAGTTAACCAAGATTCACAACTTGGTCGGCGCGGTCATTTACGAGCGGTTCCATCTTAAGAATTTTTCTTAAGAAATTTGCCAGTTAAAGAGAGAAGTTAGCCATTTCAATATTTAAAGCATATGACATACGCGGCTTGGTAGATGTGGAAATTTCCGCCGATTTTTCTTTTGCAACAGGTGTTGCATTCGCACGTTTTCTGCAACAAGAACGTGAACCTGGAACCGTCGTAATTGGCGAAGATATGCGCCCCTCATCTCCAGTTTTTGCAGATGCATTTTCGGCAGGAGTAACTTCGCAAGGAATGGATGCTATTCGTATCGGCTTAGCCTCGACGGATATGCTCTATTTCGCAGCAGGTAAATTGAATTTTCCAGGTGCAATGTTTACCGCAAGCCACAACCCGGCCGAATACAACGGAATCAAATTGTGTCTAAGCGGTGCCAGGCCAATTGGCAAGGAATCAGGTTTATTGACTATCGAAAGATATGTGAATGAAGGTTCACCAATTGATTTTAGAAGCGTTGGCGATGAGCGACGGGAAGATCTTTTAACCGCGTATGTCGAGCATCTGCTCACTCTGGTAGACCTCTCACAAATTCGTCCGCTCAAAGTTGTAATCGATGCCGGAAATGGCATGGCCGGACATACTGCACCAGCGGTCTTTGCGCGCCTTAATTGTGAAGTAATTCCCCTTTACTTCGAATTAGATGGAACCTTCCCTAATCATGAGGCTAATCCAATAGACCCGAAAAATCTTAAAGATTTACAGAAGGCGGTAAAGAAATATAAAGCAGATATCGGCTTGGCATTTGATGGCGATGCAGATCGTTGCTTTTTGGTCGATGAAAATGGAGAACTTGTAAATCCATCAACACTGACCGCCTTGATTGCGACGAGAGAGCTAAAGAAGAACCCCGGTGCAAATATCATTTACAACTTGATCTCATCGCGCGCAGTCGTTGAAATTGTTGAAGAGTCAGGTGGAATTGCAATTCGTTCGAGAGTCGGACACTCATATATCAAGAAGTTAATGGCCGAAACTGGCGCAGTCTTTGGTGGCGAACATTCCGGACACTTCTATTTTAAAGATTTCTGGCGCGCAGATTCGGGCATGTTGGCAGCTCTGCACGCGATCGCCGCCCTCGGGGAAGTAAATGTTGCGCTATCGAAGATCTTGAAACCATTCGCCCGTTACATCGCAAGCGGTGAGATAAATTCAAAGGTTTCCGATGCACAAGCGGCCATGAGCCAAGTTGAAAAGATTTATGGAGAAAAGCAAGATATGGCAGTCGATCACCTTGATGGTCTGACAATTAATGGAGATACCTGGTGGTTTAACCTCCGTGCATCCAACACTGAGCCCCTCCTTCGACTCAACGTTGAGGCTTCAACGCAAGCCCGCATGCAGAAGGTTCGAGATGATGTACTAAACACGATACGAGGCGACCTCTAGATCCTCGCATTAATCCCATAACTAGTACGATAACCCTCTAGCCGACTAGCACAGTAGAGCCCTACGCCGAAGGTCAAGCGAAAAAACAGCCGTTTTATCTAGGGAGATATATAAATGACACCTGTAACAACAATTCCAAAACACGACATCGCTGATGCATCACTTGCAGCAGAAGGTCGCAAGAAGATTGAATGGGCAGAACGTAATATGCCCGTACTCGCTCAGATCCGTGAACGCTTCGAGAAGTCACAGCCTTTTGCAGGCGTAAGAATCGCAGCTTGCATGCACGTGACGACCGAGACAGCTAACTTGATGCGAGTTCTAAAAGCAGGAGGAGCCGATATTGCTCTCTGTGCATCAAATCCATTGTCAACACAAGATGACACTGCTGCAGCGCTAGTTCACGAATATGGAATTTCAGTATTCGCTCGCAACTCTGTAGATCGCGACGGGTACTACAAGCACATTAACGCCGCCCTTGATATCGAACCACACCAAGTTTTCGATGATGGTTGCGACCTCGTTAATACTCTGCACACAACTCGTAAAGAGCTCCTTCCAAATATCGCAGGTGGCTGCGAAGAGACTACGACTGGAGTAATTCGTCTTAACCAAATGGCTAAAGATGGCGCACTTACATTTCCGATGATTGCGGTCAACGACACCGATACCAAGCACATGTTTGATAACCGTTACGGAACCGGACAATCAACACTTGATGCAGTCTTCCGTGCTACTAACTTCCTTCTTGCCGGACGTATCGTCGTCGTTGCAGGATTTGGTTATTGCGGTAAGGGCGTTGCAGAACGCGCTAAGGGTATGGGCGCTGATGTTGTTGTTACCGAAATCGACCCAACCAAGGCCCTTGATGCGATGATGCAAGGCTTCCGAGTCATGCCAATGCTTGATGCTGCAAAAGTTGGCGACGTATTCATCACTGTTACAGGTAACCGTGATGTATTGCGTGATGAGCACTTTGCCGTAATGAAGGATGGCGCAATCATGGCTAACTCTGGACACTTCGATATTGAAATCGATGTTGCCTGGCTCGAGCAGAACGCTAAGCAGAAGAACACCAAGATGCGCCACCAAACAGATGAATACGTACTTGCTGATGGACGCCGCTTACTTCTACTTGCAGAAGGTCGATTGGTAAACCTAGGAGCAGCAGAAGGTCACCCAGCATCTGTTATGGATATGTCATTCTCAGATCAGGCGCTAACTGCAGAATATCTAGTAAAGGAAGCAAAGAATCTTCCAGCTGGAGTGCATAACGTTCCTACATATATTGATAAAGAAGTTGCCAGCCTGAAGTTAATTTCAATGGGTGGACGCATCGATACTTTAACTCCCGCACAAGATATGTACCTGAACTCTTGGGAGCACGGTAGCTAATGACTTTAGTCATGGTCGTCGATGACGACCAGGATCTAGCGGAGATGCTCGGCATCGTATTAACCGGTGCCGGCATCGACGTGGATCTAGTAAGTCGCGGTGATGAGGTGCTGGAGGTTTTTAGAAATAACCCTCCAGATCTCGTCCTGCTCGATGTAATGCTTCCTGGATTAGATGGAATTGAAGTTTGTAAATTGATCCGCGCCGAATCTATGGTGCCGATCGTGATGCTTAGCGCAAAGGGCGATACCCATGATGTGGTTCGCGGATTAGAAGCTGGCGCAGATGATTATATGGTCAAACCTTTTCGCCACCCTTCAGAGCTAATCGCTCGAATTCGCACGCGTCTGCGTCGCACCAATGCCGACGTTTCTGGGCTATTAACTATTGGCGATCTTTCAATTGATGTTACCGCTCACGAAATTACTCGTGGGTCAAAGAAGATCTCCTTAACAAGACTTGAATTTGATCTCTTGGTTGCTCTTGCCAAGGAGCCCGGCCGCGTATTCACACGCGATGCGTTACTCGGTGAAGTTTGGGGCTATCGCCATTCGACAGATACCCGCTTAGTAAATGTTCACGTGCAACGACTTCGCTCAAAAGTCGAACACGATCCGGAGCACCCAGAAATCGTCATGACTGTGCGCGGAGTTGGATATAAAGCTGGAGTATTGGGCGGTTCTTAGAATGAACCGCATCGCAACAAGAGTACGTACCTCACTTGCATCAAAGGTAATCGTTTCTACCGTTCTCTTATCTCTAGGCGTAGTTTGGCTGACCGGCTCAGCTCTATATTCACAGCTCTCTGAAGGTGTAAAGCAGGTTAATCTTGAGACTTCGCTAGCCGAGGCGCGTTCCTCATTCTTTAATGCGCAATATCAATTCTTACTTATTAAAGGTGCACAGACTTCCATTATTACGCAAGCTGTCCAAGATGTAATTATCTCCTCTACACAAGTCAGCCTCAATCAGGATCGTAAATCTATTTTTCTAAGCCGCTTTGGAACTCCATTCAAAGTTGCTCCTCAATCTGTGGCAATGGATTACAGCACTGCGACGGATGGTCTAGAGATTTCCTCCTTCCCAACAGAGTTACGCAAACGCGTTCGATCTAGCGACCTTGTTGAATACCAGTATGCCAAGGTCCGTTTCCAGAACCGAGCCGATACCAACGTTCTAATTGCGGGGCGCAGAATTGCTATTCCAGATTCTGGAAACTATGAGATGTATCTGATTTATTCACTTACCAATCAAAACACTACCTTGTCACTGATCAAGAGTTCGCTATTAGTAACAGGCTTAGTCCTTCTCTTTCTTATCGGCTTGATAACATGGTTGGTTGTTCGCCAAGTTGTTAGACCGGTCCGAGATGCTGCAAAGATTGCACAACAATTTACGCAAGGCGATTTTTCACAGCGCATGAAGATAGAAAGTAACGATGAAATTGCAACTTTAGGTACCGCATTTAACGATATGGCTCTCTCCCTAGAGTCTCAGATTTCCCGATTAGAGAATTTATCTCGTGTGCAGCAACGATTTGTTTCAGATGTCTCGCATGAGCTGCGCACGCCTTTAACTACGTTACGTATGGCATCAGAAGTTATTTATAGCCAAAGAGAAACTTTTGATCTAACGATTGCACGAAGTGCTGAACTTTTGGTTGCACAGCTAGATAGATTTGAGCGGTTACTTGAAGAACTATTGGAAGTTAGCCGATTTGATGCTGAAGTAGCCATCTTAGAACCAGCTGATTTCGATCTAGTTAGATTGATTGAAAGGTGCATTGAGGATGTCAGGGCTAATTCGCATGATCAAGTCATTTCTATAAATATTGATCACGAGACAGAACAAGTGATGATTAAGGCCGATATCAGACGAGTAGAGCGCATTATGCGTAACCTTTTATCAAATGCATTAGATCACGCTGAGGAAAAACCGGTAAACGTAACAATCGTATCGACACCGAGTGAAGTTGCAATTGGTGTGCGCGATTACGGAACCGGTATAGAACCGGCGGCGCTATCGCGCGTCTTCGATCGCTTCTGGCGGGCAGATCCATCTCGCTCGCGCGTTCGCGGTGGAACGGGTCTTGGTTTATCTATCGCACTTGAAGATGCCCGGCTACACAATGGCGAGCTCGATGCTTGGGGAGAGCCAGGTCAAGGCGCTCACTTTGTTCTAACGCTGCCCAAGATTGCTGGTGAACAAATTTCTGGTCGGCCAATTCGTCCGCAACCAGAAGATTATCCCCAGAAGTTTTAAAAACGTTTAGTCAAATCCTCAACTCTAAGAGAATTTAACTATGAAGTCTCTAGCCGAATTAATATTTCCTTCTAGGTGCATTGGTTGCTCTCAACTTGGCATTTCCATCTGTTCTATATGTCGCAAGAGTTGGCATCCGCATATTTACTATCGTGAGATCTCGGTTTTCGATGGAACCTATCCGGTAATTTCAGCGGTGCCATATTCGTCAATCGCCTCAAAAGTTCTATTGAGCGCTAAAGAATCAAATTTATCGGCGGCGGATAATTTGTTGATAAGCGCTATCTCTCACTCTTTATTACTTTTCATAAAGCGATATGGTTCGGGGGACTTGGTTGGGATTCCTTCCCGCAGATCTGCTACAAGAATGCGCGGACGTAATTTCATGGTTGAAATTACAAAGTCAGTAGCGGCAGAAAGATCAATCAAGGCGCTAGATATTCTGCAACACAACAGATCAGTAAGAGATCAATCTAAATTAGACTCAGATAGTAGATCCATCAATATTGCAGGGGCCTTTTCCGCAAAGTTATCTGGATTACCCGCCGCCGGGAATATCGAGCCGCTAATAGTTGTTGATGACCTCATCACCACTGGGGCAACGCTCGCCGAAGGCATTAGAGCCCTACGCACCGCCGGCTTTACAGTACTTGGCGCGGTAACAGGCTCCGTCGCTAAACCCCTACGATAAGGGGGTTGATTTTTGAAAGGGCATATAAATGGCAAAGATTATTGATCGCATCATGCGAGCTGGCGAGGGAAAGATCCTGCGCGAGCTCAGCAAGATTGTGGATCAAGTCAACTCTTTTGAACCTGCCATTTCTGCACTTGGTGACGATGCGCTTCGCGCAAAGACCACAGAATTTAAATCTCGCCTATCAGCCGGTCAGACGCTCGATGAATTACTGCCTGAAGCATTTGCTGTAGTACGAGAAGCAGCCAAGCGCACACTTGGACAACGCCATTATGACGTTCAAATTATGGGTGGTGCAGCGCTGCACCGTGGCAATATCGCGGAAATGCGCACCGGTGAAGGTAAGACTTTAGTTGCAACACTGCCTTCCTATTTAAATGCGCTAGCTGGACGAGGCGTCCATGTTGTAACCGTTAACGATTATTTAGCAGAGCGCGATAGCGAATGGATGGGTCGAATTCATCGCTTCTTGGGTCTATCAGTCGGCGTAATTGTAAATAGCATGACGCCAGCTGAACGCCGCGCCGCATATAACTCAGATATCACTTACGGAACAAATAACGAATTTGGTTTCGATTATCTGCGCGATAATATGGCTTGGTCGTTGCAAGATTGCGTACAGCGAGATCATTTCTTCGCCGTCGTCGATGAAGTTGACTCAATTTTAATCGATGAAGCCCGTACACCTTTGATCATCAGCGGTCCGGCAGATAAGGCAACCAAGTGGTATGTCGAATTTGCAAATATTGCAGATAAATTACAACGCGATACTCATTACGAAGTAGATGAGAAGAAGAAGACGATTGGTATTCTCGAAGATGGAGTAACCATGGTAGAAGAGTTATTAAAGATTGAAAACCTCTATGAAGCCGCTAACACGACTCTCATTGGCTACCTAAACAACTCAGTACGCGCCAAGGAGCTATTTAAGCGCGATAAAGATTATGTGGTCATGAATGGCGAACTTTTAATCGTCGATGAGCACACTGGCCGCATGTTGGCCGGTCGCCGATATAGCGAAGGTCTACACCAAGCGCTAGAAGCAAAAGAACGTATTGAAATCAAAGATGAGAACCAAACTCTGGCAACAATTACTTTGCAGAACTACTTCCGGCTCTACCAAACGATCTCTGGTATGACCGGTACTGCTATGACCGAGGCATCTGAATTCCACCAGATCTACAAGCTTGGCGTTGTCCCAATTCCCACTAACCGCGCGATGCAACGTATCGATCAGGCAGATCTGGTTTATAAGACCGAACTCGGGAAATTTATGGCTGTAACAAACGATATTGTTGAACGACATCGCAAAGGACAGCCCGTTCTAGTCGGCACTGTCTCGGTTGAGAAATCTGAAGAACTCTCGGCGCTCTTGAAGAAATCAGGAGTTCCACACGAAGTACTTAATGCGAAACATCATGAACGAGAAGCCTCCATCATCGCGCGCGCTGGTGTACGTGGAGCAGTAACTGTCGCGACAAATATGGCAGGACGTGGAACCGACATCATGCTCGGTGGCAACCCAGAATTTATGGCGGATTTTGAATTACAACGTCGTGGTCTTTCACCAGTCGATAACGCTGCTGAATATGAAGCTGCATGGCCAGAAGAAATTGCCAAACAGAAGGCAGCCGTGGCTAAGGGCCATGAAGAAGTAGTCGCCCTCGGTGGTCTATATGTATTGGGTACCGAACGCCACGAGTCGCGACGTATCGATAATCAGTTACGTGGTCGATCCGGACGTCAAGGCGATCCTGGTGAATCTCGTTTCTATCTATCTCTACAAGATGAGTTAATGCGCCGCTTTAATTCTGGGCTTGTTGAAAGATTCTTATCTGCTGCAGGGCTTCCCGATGATTCCCCAATTGAGTCAAAGATGGTCAGCAATGCAATTCGCTCAGCGCAGACTCAAGTCGAAGCACAGAACTTTGAGATCCGTAAAAATGTTTTGAAATATGACGATGTTATGAACCGCCAACGTGAAGTAATTTATGGCGAACGTCGCCTAGTGCTAGAAGGCGAAGATATCTCGCCACAGGTGCAGACCTTTGTTGCCGATACTTTGGTTGCTTATGTAAACGCTGAGACCACTAACGGCTTCGGTGAAGATTGGGACCTAGACCGCTTATGGCAAGCGCTAAAACTGGTTTATCCAATTTCATTTTCCCCGGAAGAGCTGATTGGCAAAATCGGATCCCGAGCTGCCCTAGATGCAGATTATTTAACCGCACAGATATTGGAAGATGCGACTATTGCATACGAAAAGCGCCAAGCAGATCTCGGCGCTGATGTAATGCGTGAACTAGAACGGAAAGTTCTCCTATCTGTTCTAGACCGTAAATGGCGTGAGCACCTATACGAAATGGATTATCTACAAGAAGGCATCGGACTTCGCGCAATGGCCCAACGTGATCCGCTCGTTGAATACCAACGTGAAGGTTACGAACTATTTTCTGCAATGATGGATGGAATTAAGGAAGAGCTGGCTAGCTTGGTCTTTAACGTTCAAGTCACTGTAGAAGGAGACGGCTCAGAGGTAAAAGCTGCTGGAATTACTGAGAAGGCAGCCGATGTTGCGGCCTTGCAATACACCGCAAGCGATGAATCCGGTGTCGTAACTAAGGGCGATGTATCTCGCAACAGCCAATGTCCTTGCGGTTCAGGTAAGAAATATAAGCGCTGCCATGGTGGCGTTTAAAGCAACCGCAGTTCAGTACATAACCAACGTTGATCAACGCCTTCAAAGCGGATCACCATTGCACGTAATCGATCGCCAAATCTCACAGTAACGGTAGATTCGCAAATTCCATCCAGCGGCTCACATTGATGGATGCTACGGATTCGACCTATCTCTTTCTGACTACCAACTTGTTTTAAAAGTTTCATGTAAATATGTCTATGGCATTTTGAAATTAATTGTGCGGGTTGACGCCGCCCAGCCCAGATTTCAACAACGCTGACGGCAAATTTCATAGTCCACGTATGTAACTCGGGAAGATCGGCTGCAGATGTTGGTACAGGCTCAAAGCCTGGCTCATACTCTTCGCCGAAAGAACTTGGTAGCAAGTAAAGCTTGGCGCGTTGTTCGGGAAGTTTCTCGACACTTCGCTTTTGGGCAATTTCAGCTAGTGAGTAGAGATCTAACTGTGGATGGCTCCACATCGCAGGGTCTTCATTACTTGAAATTAATTCGAATTGGCGGATCTGGCTCTTTCTCTGAATTTGAGTTGTCATTGCCGTACCTTCATCGCCGCAATTCAAATTCTGATCAACCTTGAGATGGAGAAAATCTCATCCTAAAGAATGGCTGTGGATAGGCCAGGATCAAATGTCGGGGGATGACCTTTAGTACCTGCCTATGAACAATGTAAAGAAAGCTTCACAGACAAGAATGGTCGTAGCGATCGCACTCTTTGCGGCAGCGGTTATATCGGCGATGGCGCTAACTGCTCTGGGCAATCAAAGTGATACATATTGGGTTGCCCGGCATGCAATTGTGCCAGGAGCCCAAATTTCTGAGGATGATTTAGCGCAAGTTGAAGTCGCCTTGGGTGAGATTAGCTCTGGATACATATCGAAAGAATTTAGCGTGGCGGGCAGCTTTGCGTTGCGTGCGATTGCAAAAAATGAATTGATTTCGTTAGGTGCGGTAAGTGATCTTCCCCGCGGTGTAGCGACAGGACAAGTCCCAATATCAATCCGGAATAGTGATCTGCCAAGCGATATCGAAATCGGTGAAAAAATTGATATTTACTGGGTGCCAGATGTGATGGGAATCGACAAAACTGGACCAGCTGAGTTAGTAATTTCAGGAGCCTTCTTAAACTCAATCAGTAGGAAAGCCTCAAATTTTGGAAGTGAAATCTCACTAACCATCTCGGTAGCAAATAATGAAATTTTCCAACTTCTAGGCGCAACCTCAAATGGCAGATTGGTAATCGTTCGCTCCAATGGATGAAATCGCCCAGCCAGTTGTAATAACCGCAATCGCTGACGCAGACTTTGAAGGATTGGTATCAAGTGCGCTCTTTGCCAGGGGCTGGAACATTATTGCTCGGCCATTAGATTTGAATACTCTGGAGCGTGAGGTATTTGCTCACCAAGAAGCAAATCTATTGGTGATCTATTCCGTAGATCTGCCAGGTCTAACTCGTGAGAGCCTAGATAAAATTTCTAGATCAAAAATCTCTATCTTTGGTTTTGCCGATGCGGCCGGCTCGCATCGTGGATTTAGCGAAATATCTCCTCGTCCACATACCGCAGAGGAGTTACTTACTTATATCCGGGGAAATATCAGATCACCGCTCTTGCGCGCACCGCTTATTCGCAGTACTCCAAATTTTAAGGCGAGAATTATCGCAGTTGGGGGAGCAGGGCATTCAACAGGGGCGACGACCCTTGCACTCAACCTAGCACAAGAACTTGCGCTATTAAATAAAAATACCTTGCTAATAGATGCCAATTTCGTAGCACCTGCGATTTCGACTCTGCTAGATCTGCGCAAATTAGCACATGAAGATAAGTGGCGAGACCTTTCTGCAAATCTCTCTGTTTCAGAGATAACACAGAGTTCGGCCACAGATTTCGCTATACGTGCAGAAATTGCTGCTGCATATTTTGACTGCTTAGTTATAGATCTTGGTTCAATTACAAATTTAGCTAGCGATCTCTCCGATCGGAGATGGTCATCGCAGGCGAAAATTTGGAGTAGTACATTTGCACAGGATTTACTGGTGACAACTGGCTTTGACCTTCTGCAATGTCAACGTCTTAATCAAGTTAATTCTGAGTTAGGCAAGATCAAATTGTCGGCAAGGATTACGACTTGCTACCAAGGTATGGGGGAAAAGGGCAGAGATGCGCAATTTAAACATCTTCCAATTGATACTCGCGCCAGCGCGCTAGCGCGCAAAGAGCGCACAACTCTGGCGCAGGTCAATGAAAAAGCGCCGCTTCGAAAGGCGATCGCGGAATTAGCTCGGCAAATTTCAGGTTCGTCACAGACTTAGCCCTATTTCTTATACCCTTATCGCTATGCGCGCCTATCTACCTGTAACAGCTGATGAAATCTCTAACTTCGCGCTCTCTGGAACCATGGAATGTGGACCGCTTTATGCTCCAACGATTAAATTTTTAACCGCCAATAACGATATGGATGATGAACAAGGCGAATACATCCTTTCTATGCTGGCAGCTGATGAAGCGCTAGAAATGAGAACAAATTCTGCAGGACCAGCATTTATTTTGGCACTTGAAATTACAGATTCACAAATTGCCGAACATGGTGAAAATTTTATTAATTTAATTGATAACGGCCGTTGGGAAGATGTGCAATGCGCATTTTTGGTCTCACCTGATGGCGAAGAGTTAACTTGGTTTGCAACCCAAGAAATCTCTGCATCTTTACCTCAATGGTTAATGGCTTAGAGCATGTTAAAGCTGGAAACTATTCTGCGTGATCGCACGCCGTTAGATGACGATCAACTTCGTAGAATCCGAGAATTAACTACAGATTGGCAATTGCTTGCAGATTTATCTTTCGCAGATCTTGTCTTATGGGTTCCTTTACGTAAAGATTTTAAGAGTTGGCCAACTGGATATGTTGCTGTATCGCACATTAGACCAACTACTGCGGCAACAGTATTTCCGCTAGATGTTATTGGGGATGAGATCGAATGGGGTGCTCGACCTCAAATTGATCAAGCGCTATCTGGCGCAGAAATAGTTAGAGATACTCAGCCAGAAAAATTTGGTGAAATATTTATCAAGGAAGAGACCATCCCGGTAATCCTTAAAGAACAAGTTATCGCAGTTATTTCACGCCACCGTAACGCCGAGCTAATGCGCCAGCCAAGTCGTCTTGAGCTAAATTATCGCGAAGTTGCCCATCATATTTATAGAATGGTTGCGCAAGGAACTTTTCCTTACACAGAACATAGCGAACTCTTTGATCCAGCTGTACGTGTAGGAGATGGGTTAATACGTTTAGATATTAGCGGGGCAATTATCTACGCTAGCCCAAATGCCAAGTCGGCATTTAACCGAATGGGTTTGGCCGGCGAATTAGAAGGAAAGATTCTTGGTGAAGTAGCCCGGAGCGTCTCAGTGAAAAATCCTGATGCTCGCGAAGAGGCAATTGAGGGCAGCCTTAGCGGAAAATCGTTACGTCGCGTCGAGATTGAAAATACGGGAGGCACCATTGATTTACTAGCACTCCCGCTTTTGGCTGGTGGAGATCGGATTGGAGCGATAGTTCTCTTACAGAATGTGACCGAACTGCGCCGCCGAGAACGCGAATTAGTAACTAAAGATGCGACTATCCGCGAGATTCATCATCGTGTAAAAAATAATTTGCAGACTGTCTCTGCGCTCCTGCGCCTACAGTCACGTCGTATCGAAGATCCCGCCGCCAGCGCCGCGCTAAATGAAGCTGTCCGTCGCATTGCATCGATTGCACTTGTTCACGAGACGCTATCGAACAGCGCTGAAGCATCCGTTGCCTTCGATGATGTTCTGGATAGGTTAGTCGCCCACGCCCTTGAGTTAAGTCCGCGCATGGGGGAGTTACAGATCTCACGCACTGGAGCGCTCGGCGCGCTAGACCCGCGGATCGCCACCCCGCTTTCACTGGTGGTGACAGAGTTAATCCATAACGCACTTGAGCATGGGCTGGCTGAGTCTGGTACCAATTTAACGATTGAAGTCTCGCGGGTAGATGGCGCAATAGAGATAATCATCTTTGATGATGGAGTTGGCTTACCTGAAGGCTTTACCATCTTAGAGTCAGCAAATTTAGGGCTTCAGATTGTTAGAACTTTAACTGAGAATGAGTTGAAAGGCACTATAAATCTAGTTCGTAGCAAGCGTGGCACTGAAGCGCAATTACGCTTCTTGGTTTAGAAAGTAATAAATAAAATATTAATTACAAATTAAAAGGAGTTGTTTTGTTCCACTAAGCGGGCGCGATTACGTGCCGCACGACGTTTTAGCGCACGACGTTCATCTTCTGAAAGTCCGCCCCAGACTCCGGCATCTTGACCGCTCTCTAGCGCCCATGCCAAGCAGGCATCTTTAACGATGCAGCGATTACAGACTTTCTTTGCTTCTTCGATCTGGGTAAGGGCCGGTCCGGTATTTCCCACCGGGAAGAAGAGTTCAGGATCTTCATCGCGGCATGCTGATTGATGTCGCCAATCCATGAGTGAACTCCTTAAGTGATAAAACTCGGTAAAAGAAAAGTAACGCAACTAGGTACGTAGGGCGCTAATTCTCCCTGTTAATACCTAGATAAACAAGGATGTAATGGAAAAGATTCCAATGAATCGAGGTGATCTATGTCGCGTGCCCCCGACAGGATTCGAACCTGTGCACCCGCCTCCGGAGGGCGGTGCTCTATCCCCTGAGCTACGGGGGCGCAGGTATAGGAGAAGGCTACCTAAAATTTCAGCGCTGACCGAGCGCAATCAGCGATCTCCTGAAAGAATGCGTCCTATGACAACTTCAACTGCTTACTTTGCAACCGGTTGCTTCTGGGGAGCCGAGCGTCGTTTCTGGAATTTAGATGGTGTAGTAAATACCAGCGTCGGATACATGGGCGGCAGCGCTCAAAATCCAAGTTATGAAGAAGTGTGTACGGGTCGCACAGGACATGCTGAAATGGTGCAAGTTGATTTTGACCCAGCTTTAATTTCATATCAACGTCTTTTAGAAGAATTTTGGACGATGCACGATCCGACATCGCTAAATGCGCAAGGCGGAGATATCGGCACGCAATACCGAAGCTCAATTTATACAACTTCGCCAGATCAAATGAAAGTAGCGCTCGCTTCACGAGAGATCTATCAGGATGCCCTCTCCCAATCTGGAATTGGGGAGATAGTTACAGAAATTCTGGATAGTACCGGCGTGACTTATTACCTAGCCGAGGAGTACCACCAGAAGTATCTAGCCAAGAACCCAAACGGCTATGACTGCCATTCCAGCACAGGAGTTGCCTTCCCCAATGCGATAACAGAACAGGTAGCGAAGTGAGCGAGAAGAAAATTGCAATTGATGAGGCCGAGTTAAAGGCCAAGCTCGATCCACATTCTTATAACGTACTGCGCAATGGCGCAACCGAACTGCCATTCTCAGGCGAATACACCGATACTGAAACTGTTGGAATCTATCGCTGTAAAGCATGCAGCGCTGAACTCTTTCGTTCAGAGACTAAATTTCATTCAGGATGCGGCTGGCCATCATTCTATGCACCAACAACCGATGATGCCGTAGTTCTGATTGAAGATCGATCGCTGGCACCAAGAATTCGCACCGAGGTACGTTGCGCAAGTTGCGATTCGCACCTGGGACACGTCTTTGAAGGCGAAGGTTTCGAAGTACCGACTGATCAACGTTGGTGTATCAACTCGGTCGCCTTGATTTTACATGAGAAGTAATTTACTTTTCTAAAGCTCTCCAGCAATACCAAGCCACAATACTTCGGTAAGGCTTAAATTTAACGCCCTTTTTATCCAGATCTTTCGGGGTAATTTCTTCCTTCAATTTGTAAATCTTTTCATAACCGCGGCGCACCCCTAAATCACCGGTTGGCCAAATATCTAAGCGTCCTAATTGATTCATCATAAACATATCCACAGTCCATGGGCCAATGCCCCAGAGCGAAGTTAATTGAGCAAATATCTCTTCATCACTTTCGATCTCATGTAATTTATTTATATCAATTCGCTTGCTATGCGCTGCATCAGCTAAACCTTGAATCGTCTTATATTTGGCGCCAGAGACTCCGGCCTCGCGCATCGCTGGCTCACTAATTTGCAGAACCTTGCCAGGTGCGATCTTCCCACCAGCTAACTTCACCAGGCGTGCATGAATTGTGTCGGCGGCTTTAACTGCAAGTTGTTGCGAGATAACTGATTCGACCAGAGCTTCAAAGTGCGAGATCGGCTTGGGATTTCTACCTACGGTGCAAAGTGGATGTTCTGCGATTAAGGCGGCGAGGCGGCGATCGCGTTGTGATAAGTCAGCAACTGCCGCACGCATTGCGCGCTCGGTAACCAGTGGCCCCTTGCTAATTTTCACGAAGCCTCGCCCTCTTAAGCATTTATCCAGCGTGGGCGAGTATTGCACCTTGCTACTTGCAGGGCCAATGGCGTACTTTTGCAGTCGCTTGCAGAATTATTGCAGCGCTTTGCAGGTTTTACAGGAGGCTATAGAAATGGCTGGGATAAAGGAAGTTGCAGAAGAGGCTGGTGTTTCTACTGCGACCGTCTCGCGTGCACTACGCGGCTTCCATCATGTCAACGCTGCTACGCGCGCCAAGATCATGGCTGCAGCTGAAAAATTAGATTACCCAATCTCACCGATTCAAAGTAAGAACGTATCCGGCCGCACCAACAGCATTGGGGTTGTAGCTCCCTATATTTCGCGTTGGTACTTTGCCCAAGTAATTAGCGGCGCAGAGCAAGCCCTTCGTGAAGCTGGCTTTGATCTCCTACTTTATAACTTTAGCCAGATGAAGGGGCGCGAACGTCTCTTCCAACACCAACTTTTGAAAGGGCGCGTTGACGCACTGATTGTGATCAGTCTGCCACCTACGGAAGAAGAGTTTGATTCCATGCTCAACTTAGGAATTCCTGTATCGCTAGTTGGTATGCATCATAAGAGTTGTTCTAGCGTCGCAATTGATGATGTTGCATCATCTAGAACTGCAACGCAGCATTTAGTTAATCAAGGCCATAAGAAAATTGGGTTAATGTCTGGTCGCCCAGATGATCCATTCAACTTCAGCGTTCCCCAGGATCGACGAAAAGGATTTATGCAGGCGCTTGCCGAAAATGGTCTGGAATGGATTCCTTCTCGGGAAGTTCACGGAGACTTTACGATGAACACCGCCTCACGTGCGATGGATGATTTACTTGCAAGACCCAATCGACCTACTGCGATTTTCTGCGAATCTGATGAGATGGCATTTGGCGCAATGCAGGCAGCACGTCGCCACGGTTTAAAAGTGCCGGATGACATCTCGATTATTGGATTTGATGGACATGAGATGGCTGAGTACTCAGATCTGACAACGATGGAACAGCCGGTTCAATTAATGGGTGAGATGGCAGCTTGGTCTATTATGGAAAGGATTCGTAAACCTAGCACTGAAACTCACTCGCTAGTTCTACCTACGACGCTGGTCGTAAGAAATTCCACGCGCCGCTTATCACCTAACGAGATATAACTGGCATACTCGCGCTCATGAGCGATCGCCTAATTCAAATCCCGTCACTTACCAACCTGCGCACTCACCGCAGCGAAAAATGGCGTGGCTTCACAAACGAAATTCTGCCCTTGCCAGTTGCAGAAATGGATTTTCCAGTCGCTGCTCCAATTCGGCAGATTCTCACTGAGATGGTTGCCGAATCAGATTTGGGTTACCTCGGACCGATTCCAGAGCTAGGCACATCATTTGCAGGCTTTGCTAAACGTCGCTGGAATTGGGATGTAAATCCACTATTTGTCCGCGCTGCAACCGATGTCGGAGTCGCTGTAGTTGAACTACTTCGCGTATTTACAAAACCAGGCGATAAAGTTTTATATAGCTCACCTATCTATCAGAATTTCTACACCTGGATGCGTGAAACAAAAGTTGAAATGGTCGATGCCCCATTGAAGATGGATCGGGTAGCAGTCGACGGTACGGGTTGGAGCCACGATTGGGATGCGATCGAAAACGCTTACAAGAACGGCATCGTCGTGCATTTAATCTGCAGTCCGCACAATCCGCTCGGCAAGGTCTATACCCGCGAAGATTTACTACGAATTATCGCGCTAGCCAAGCAATACAACGTGGTTGTTATATCCGATGAAATTCACGCACCTCTTACCTTTAAAGAGGCTCAATTCATCCCCTTTCTATCACTTGGTGAAGATGCAGCAAATGTGGGTATTGCAGTATCTGCAGCAAGTAAAGGCTGGAATATTGCTGGACTCAAATGCGCAATTATCATTTCGCAAAATGATCGTATGCACGAGAAGCTAAATGAACTAGCTCCGGCGATGCACTATCGCGCCTCTCTGTTGGGAGCATTTGCAACAGTTGCCGCCTTTGCAGATAGCCAAGCGTGGCTAGATGAAGCGATAGAAATTTTAGATGAGAACCGCAAGTTGATTACTAGTCTGATTGCGCAACATATTCCAATGGTTGGTTATTTCCCACCGCAGGCCTCTTATCTGGCCTGGCTGGATATGAGCGCCTTGAACCTAGGAGAAGATCCTGGACTTGCTTTGATTGAAAAAGCGAAAGTGGCATTTAACTCTGGCCATATCTATGGAGAACTGGGCCGCCACCATGTCCGATTAAATTTTGCTACTAGCCCTGAAATTATTACTGAAGCGATCGAACGTATCGCCAAAGTTATCTAACGATTTCTATTTAACAATGTCTCTGGAGAAAAAATATGATGTGATCGTCGCCGGCGGCGGCCATAACGGACTTGTCGCAGCCGCTTATTTAGCTCGTGCTGGCAAGAAAGTTATCCTCCTTGAAGCAGAAGGCGAACTCGGGGGAGCGACCACGAGCGTGCGTCCCTTTCCAGAATTTGATGCTCGTTTATCTAGGTATTCCTATTTGGTCTCGCTTCTTCCAGATCAGATAGTTTCTGACCTAGGAATTAATTTCAAGACGCTAGAACGCTCTATCGCCTCGTACACACCATATTCAGGTGATGGAAAGCGGCAAGATGGTGGCCTCTTAATCTCGCAAAATTGGGATAAGCGTACTGCACAAAATTTTCAAGAGTTAACCGGATCAAGTGCAGAAGGCGCCGCTTGGCAGAAATTTTATGGTGAGATTGCCGAGTTGGCACAGCGGATTGCACCATCAATGTTGCAACCGTTAAAAAGTGCGGCAGAACTGAAGAGCGATATTGGGCTATCCAAAACTTGGGAATACCTAATGGAGAAACCAATCGGTGAAGTTATCAGAGAGCGTTTTAGCGATGACCTAGTTCGAGGAGTTGTACTAACTGATGGGTTGATCGGTACCTTCGTTTCAGCAGATGACTTACAAGCCAATCGCTGTTTTCTCTATCACTTAATAGGAAATGGCACAGGTCAATGGCGCGTCCCACAAGGTGGAATGGGGGCGCTAGTTACTGAGTTAAAGCGCATTGCTATCGCCGCCGGTGTTGAGATCCAAGTTAACTCACGTGTCACAGATATTGATACCGACGCAACCGGAGTTTCGGTTACGACAGTTAACGGATCAAAGTTCACCGCGCGCGATTTACTATTCGCAGGTGCTCCTCAGACGTTGGCAGAAATCCGAGGGCTGGATAAGCCAGCGTCGCTTGAAGGCTCGCAGATGAAGATCAATATGTTGGTATCAAAATTGCCAAGACTAAAATCTGGCGTTGACCCAACTTTGGCATTTGCCGGCACCTTCCATATTAACGAGAGTTATTCACAATTAGAGAAGGCTTATCAAAGTGCACAATCTGGAGTAATTCCAATTGACCTACCGCTGGAAATTTACTGTCATACCTTGACCGATCCAACGATCCTCTCACCTGAATTAGCTGCGGCGGGATACCAAACGCTTACTTTATTTGGCTTACATACCCCGGCATCTCTCTTTGATAAATCACCGGAACTTTCCAAAGAGGCAGCGAAGGCAGCGGCTATTGAAAGTTTAAATCAATACTTAATTGATCCAATCGAATCGGTACTAGCCCATTGCCAAGATGGCTCACTCGCGATAGAAGCTAAGTCACCTCTGGATTTACAGAACGATATTGGTCTGCCGCGCGGCAATATCTTCCATCGTGATCTGGACTTTCCATTTATAGATGGCTCGGGCGAGAATTTAACGTGGGGATCTGAGACTGAAGATGACCACATCTTCCTTGCTGGTGCCGGCGCGCGACGTGGCGGTGGCGTCAGCGGGATTGCAGGCCATAATGCGGCGATGGCAGTACTAGCTAACGATTAGGCTGATCCCATGAATTCAAATCCAGCGCCACAACACCGCCCGGAAACTATCGCGGTAACTGCAGGACGACCTGAAGTCGGACCAGATAGTTTGTTAAACCAACCGATCTCACTTAACTCAACATTTGTTGGAGGTGGTGCAATTGGTTACGGTCGTTATGGAAATCAAACCTGGTCGGCGCTAGAGACCGCGATCGCTGCGCTCGAAGGTGGCAAAACTCTTACTTACTCATCGGGTATGGCGGCAGTTAGCGCCGTCTTTTCCACCTTGCCTGTTGGAGCCAAAGTCGTTGCCTCAAATCAGGGTTACTCAGGCGTGATGACTCTGCTCGGAACTCTTGCTGCCGCTAAGAAATTAAATCCCAACTTTGTCTCAATTGCCGATACAGATGAGGTAATTGCTGCGCTAGATGGCGCAGATTTACTGTGGATTGAATCGCCAACAAATCCATCACTTGATGTGGCAGATCTGCCAACTTTGATAAAGGAAGCCAAATCTCGCGGGATTACAGTCGCTGTCGATAATACTTTTGCAACTGCCTTGACTCAGCAACCGCTTTTAATGGGTGCAGATATCGTTATGAATTCAGTTACCAAGTATTTAGCTGGCCATAGCGATGTAGTTCTGGGATCGCTTTCCACGAATAACCCCGAACTTTTCAAAGCGGTAGAAGATTCTCGAAAATTTAACGGTTCTATACCTGGACCTTTTGAAGCTTGGCTTGCCCTGCGCGGAATCCGCACCTTCCCTTTACGCTTTCAGCGCTCAAGCGAAAACGCGCTAGAGATTGCAAAGAGACTTAGCGCGCACCCTCTAGTCACCCGCGTTCGCTATCCCGGCCTGCCGACTGATCCACAACACGCCAAGGCAAAATCCTTCATGAAGGGTTTTGGCGCAATCGTCTCTTTTGAATATGACGGTGATGGCGCTGCCACAGATAGGGTCTGCGAATCTTCAAAGTTAGTTACTTATGCAACGAGCCTGGGCGGAGTCGAATCTCTTTGGGAGCGTCGTCGCCGCTGGCCAATCGAGAGCGCCAGCGTTCCAGAAAGCTTGATTCGCCTCTCACTCGGATGTGAAGATGTAGATGATCTCTGGGCCGATATCGATACGGCGTTGCACGCTGCTAAATAGTGAAAAGTTTTCCAAGACGCGGTATTTTTAGGCTATGAAAACTATTCGCCGCATCCTCGCAGTTTTTGCGTTGCTTGCTGTGGCCTTTCAAGCAGTGGGAAGTTTCCTATCTTGGGCACAGCGCCAAGATGATGCGCCCGCCGATGCTTGGATCGATGAGGATGAAGATGAATTTGAGGATGCCTAGTTGTCTGATGCAAGTTACATCCCTGGCACCTGCAATATCGGAAAAGGTGAAGTAAGTCGCCGCCGCATGGTTGCGCTAATTGGATTAATTCTTTCTCTATCTGCAATCGCTACCTTTATATCCACCGGCGCTCCTCGTAGCGCACGTTTTGGGGTATTTATTCCATTGCTGGTCATGTCAGTCGGTTGGGTGCAATCACGCAAGAAGTTCTGCTTAGCCTTTGGATTCGCCGGAACCTTTAACTTCGGCAAGATGGGCGAAATCTCGCGAGTCTCTGATCCAGTCGCACGTTCGGCCGATCGCCGCACCGCTTTGATTATCTTCGCGCAGAGCGCGCTCTATGCGGTACTTCTAACTTTAGCTGTCGTAGCGCTACCTCTTTAATTCCCGCTTCCATCTATCCAAATCCTGGCATTAGTGCCATTGTTGGAATGTAAGAAGAACCACTAGGGAGAGAATATGAAGATTGTTTTTCATGCCCGCCACGCAGAACTCGCCGCAGATTTTCGCGAGATTGCCGAAGAAAAGTTGCGCACGATGGAACGCTTTAGCGTGACCATTGAGCGAGTTGAAGTTGAGATATTGCATGAGTTAAATCCACGTCAAGGAAAAAACTCACATCGGGTAATTCTGACATCGCATGGGGCAGGACCTTTAATGCGAGCCGAGGCGGCGGAATTTAACGATGTTGCGGCATTTGATGAGGCGATAAAGAGTTTTGAACTACAAATACGTAAACATCACGAACGCACCAAATCATATAATCGAGAAACTTTACGAAATCGTCCGCTCGCAGTTAACGAATAGTAGTTAAAGCGCAGAGTTACTTTCGGATCTTTTCGGCTCGTTGTGGCTTTGCTGGTGGAGTCGGAGCAACAGGTGGAGCTCCTAGAGCTTCAATTGCAGCATCGCGGGCTGCCGTTGCAGCAATAACGGCTCCTTGCTTGACGCTCATACTTTGACGTTTCTGTATCTGAGTTTGAGCGCTCGAGTTTGAATTACGAGCATCTGACATTGCTTTTTCAACTGTCTCTTTAAACTTCTGATTTATTGTTCGCCGATTATCTTCGTAGATTTTAAGCTCTTCGCGGAATTTATCGAGCGCAATCTTGTAAGCAGCATATGAATCTAAATAGCTTTGATTTACGGGAGCAGGTGGCCGAATATCGGCAGAAGCAGTTGAGGAGGAAATCCAAGGCGCAAGAAATAGAGCAGTTGTCGCAAGAGCAACGCTCCTAGATTTCATAGTTAAACCTCATTCTGTGTTGGCTTAAGTATCTGGCACGACTTTGTGAAATTTCGGTGAAAACACCAATTTAGACTCAACTATTTCTAGGTATCTTGGCTATTTATGCGGCTACATGGAAGGCTACCCCCATGGCCGAGCTAATTCTGATTGTCGATGATGAAGCTGGAGTTCGAGAACTTCTCGGCGATGCCCTGCGAATCGCTGGCTTTGAGACTGCGACCGCGCAAGATGGAATGTCGGCGCTTACTGCGATACGAAATAAAAAACCAGATCTTTTAATTATAGATATAAATATGCCATTGATGGATGGCTTTGAATTAGTCGAGAGACTTAGAACAACCGGAGATAACACCCCCGCCTTGATGCTGAGTGCGCGCGCAGATCGTATTGATGTGACTCGCGGCTTAACTTTGGGAGCAGATGACTATGTAACAAAGCCTTTTGGTTTAGAGGAACTGCTATTGCGAGTCAAAGCTATTCTGCGCCGCTCTCAAATATCTAATGCAAATCCAGCAGATTTAAAATGCGGGCCGATCTCGATGGATGAATCCAGCCATATTGTGCACTTTAATGATGAGCGAGTTGAGCTATCTCCTACAGAATTTCGCTTATTGCAGGTATTGATTGAAAACAAGAATCGAGTACTGAGTAAGAGTCTGCTACTGGATGAAGTCTGGGGAATTACCTTTGAATCAGAGAGCACGGTAGCCGACACCTACATCTCTTACCTCCGAAAGAAGTTACATAAAGATGGATTTGAAGGGATAAAGACAGTTCGGGGCGTCGGCTTTGTAATTCAGGATCCAAAGTAGAGATGAAAAGATCTAGTAGCAAATTTGCCATTATCTCAATCTTCGTTACGACTCTGCTCTCCAGTGTTATTGGTGGATTCGCAACGCTGGAAGCTAGAAACTCTGATTTAAGGCGAATCGATCAATCTATAAATACTGTCGCTCTGCGAGTAAATACTTATCCAACCGAGGCGATCAGCGCTGCGATCTTAAGCGTGCAAGAAGAGAGTTTGGATCTAACGCTCTCCTTAATTACACAAGAAGGCATCGAGACCGTTATAAATGAATCTCATCTAATTTATCCGGGGATCAGCTCAATCGAAGAGGTAAAAAAAGCTTTAACGAATCCAATTTCTGTTGACGCCAACAATCCTTTCCGCTTTAAAGCAGTGGAGATAGCAGGTGGTGACTATTTGGTCATCGCCGCCTCGCTTGATGAACTATACGGAAATTTCAACTCTAATTTGAAAAATCTGGGCGGATTCACCTTGGCCGCGGATGCTTTAGCGATCTTCTTCTCGATCTTCTTGTTGCGTCGCCACAATCGTGGGCTAGACGCCAAGGCGCTGGAGCGAATGCAAAAGTTCTTAGGCGATGCATCCCATGAATTGAGAACCCCATTGACAGTGATTAAGGGCTACAACGAGATGCTCAGCAAAGGGCAGATGAGTGATCCAGCTGATAGAACACGTGCGTTCTCACGAGTGAGTTCTGAGATTGAACGCATGGAGGGCTTAATTCATGACCTGCTCCTATTGGCCGAACTTGGCGAGAGTCGCCCGACCACATTTGAGGAGATTGATCTAGCTGAATTAGTACAAGCGCATTTAAATGACTTCACCCTCTTAAATAAAGAGCGCAAGATAGAAATCTCTCTAGAAGGTGGATGCGAGGTTAAAGGTTCTCGAGAACATTTAAATCGTCTCATTCAAAACTGTTTCTCCAACATTGTGCGGCATACACCGGGTCCAGCTCCAGTCGCAATTTTGCTTAAAAGTAAAGGCAAAAAAGTTAATTTGATTATTGAAGATGGCGGTCCCGGCCTTCCAGAGAGCGCTTACCGTAGCGAAATAGCAGCTATGAATCGCTTCGATCCATCACGTTCTCGCGAAAGCGGTGGCTCCGGACTTGGGTTGAGCATCATCGCCGCGATTGTGCAGGAACACAGCGGAAAGTTGGAGCTACGTAAAAGCGATCTAGGTGGACTGGCCTTAGATATAGAACTTCCTAAATAGCTATTTGCGCTTGGAGGTAACGTACAAGCTAGCGATCGTTGATATCGCAAGCACTCCAACGATCACCGAAAGGCTTTGCGAGATAGTTATATCTGGAACTTTAAAGCCACCAATTTTGTGAATATCTACAGCATGGAAGGCGTGGAAGAGAAGCTTTACACCGATAAATCCAAGAATTACAGATAACCCCTTACCAATGTATATGAGGCGTTGCATTAGCCCGCCGATTAAGAAGTAAAGCTGGCGCAGACCCATCAGTGCAAATACGTTAGCCGTGACGACAACATAAACGTTTTCAGTTAAGCCAAAAATTGCCGGAATCGAATCTAGGGCGAAGAGGATATCTGTGGCTCCCAGTGCAATAAGAGCGATCGTAAATGGCTTCATGCCTTTAGCGCTGAGGTAGGAAATTAACTTACTTTCCTTCTCTTCTTCATCTTTTTCGTGAGTGCTCTCCAAAAAGAGGTGAACGGCTGTGTAAATTAAAAAAGCTCCAAAGATAAAGAAGATCCATTCAAATTGTTTGATAGCTGCCGCACCTAAAGTGATAGCGATAATTCGGAATACTAAGGCGATCAAAATTCCGAAAAGAAGGGCGAGTTGCTTACTTTTCTCTTCGATCTTAAGCCTGCTCAAGATGATCACAAATACAAATAAATTATCGAAAGAAAGCGAGTACTCAGTTAACCAGCCAGCGAAGAACTCTTGTTGGGTTTGTGCATCAGTCCAGGTGCCGAGATGAACTCCGAAAGCTATTGCCAGCGATACATATAGCAAGCTCCATAGAGTCGCTTCTTTGAGAGTTGTATTTTGATTTCGGCGAATTACCGCCCAAGTGAAGTCAAAGGCAACGACTATTGCCAAGATTGAGGCGGTTAGGATCCAAGCGTTAGTTGTAATCACCTGCAGAGCGTAATGGATGAGAATCTAAGGTATTTTAAATACATGGACTCGACACTGGCTATTGCGTTTGCCGAAGTCACCGCAGGCTTAGAAAAGTCGGAGAATTTTGTTCGTTTAGTGCTATCTGGCCGCCGCCGTAATATGCAAACACCTACCGAGCGAATCGACCTTAAACCGGTCCTGATTAAGGGTGAGATCAAATATCAACTTTCACAGAGCGATGGCCGGGCGATGACAACGAAGAATTATTCACCGAAAGAATTTATAGCCTTAAATCTTCTCGAAGCAGGTTTTGCAAATATCTTGCTTGAGCAAACCAGCGGCTCAATCTCTATTCGCATTACCAAGAAGGGCGAGGCGCTGGTCCACCGAACTAATGACAGATTCGAGGCAGATCTTTCACATGATCGTGCCAAAGCCAGACTTTTAGATCCAAGTGATCCGTTCTTAATTGAAGTTGGTATTTCAGATGCATCGGGCAAAGTTAAGGCCAGTAAGAACGATAAGTATCTGCAAGTTGAAGAATTTCTAAGGTTATTGGTGCCATCGCTAAATTCGGCTATCGAAGCTGGCCATATTGCTAAACCAACCGCGTCCGCGCCGTTATCGATCGTTGACTTGGGTTGCGGCCATGCTTACTTAACCTTTGCGGCACATCAATATCTAGCTAAGCAAGGAATCCCGGTAAAGGTAATTGGTATCGATGTCCGAGAAAGCGCACGCGTGCGCAATAACCAGATCGCCGAAAAGCTAAGAATTTCGGCTTCGATCACTTTCTTGGCCGAAGAGATCTCGCAGACAACTTTGCAATCAGCTGATGTCGCAATTGCACTGCATGCCTGCGATACCGCAACCGATGATGCAATCGCGTGGGCTATAAACGCTGGCGCCAAATTAGCTTTGATTGCGCCTTGTTGCCACCATGACATTCAAGCGCAAATGGTTGAGTCGCCAGAGCCTTGGCAGATCATCACCCGAAATGGAATTATGAAAGAGCGCCTTGGTGATCTAATTACCGATGCTCTGCGGATGCAGATTATGAAATTGTTGGGCTATCGCGTGGAAGCGATTGAATTTATCGGGGGAGAGCACACTCCACGCAATCTCATGATTCGTGCGGTAAAGACAGGCGCTATCGCCGATAGCGCAGAGCAATCACGCTATGACGCGATGATCGCTTTATGGAAAGTAAATCCTGCGCTAGCCACCCTGCTCAAGCGTTAGACTTACGAGCATGTCTAAAGTGCTTGCATCCCTTCCTGTCGGAGAAAAAGTCGGTATCGCCTTTTCAGGCGGCCTCGATACATCTGTAGCAGTTGCCTGGATGCGCGAAAAAGGAGCGGTCCCTTGCACTTACACCGCAGATCTCGGTCAATATGACGAGACCGATATCGATTCAGTTCCGGTTCGCGCCAAAGAATATGGCGCAGAGATTTCACGTCTGGTTGATTGCAAAACTTCACTGGTTGAAGAGGGCCTGGCGGCAATTGCATGTGGCGCCTTCCATATCCGCGCAGGTGGAAAGCAGTATTTCAATACAACGCCACTTGGTCGCGCAGTTACTGGCACTTTATTAGTGCGCGCTATGTTGCAAGATAAAGTTGAAATCTGGGGAGATGGCTCAACTTATAAAGGTAATGACATTGAACGCTTCTATCGCTATGGGCTACTGGCTAATCCGAATTTAAGAATTTACAAGCCTTGGCTTGATGCTGACTTTGTGCGCGAACTCGGTGGCCGGAAAGAGATGTCCGAATGGTTGGTCTCTCACAAATTCCCTTATCGCGATAGCGTCGAAAAGGCTTATTCAACTGATGCCAATATCTTGGGCGCAACGCACGAGGCGAAAGATTTAGAAAACCTTGATGCCTCAATTGAGATCGTTAACCCAATCATGGGCGTTAAGTTCTGGGATTCATCAGTTGTAATTGCCGGCGAAGATGTGAAGATCCAGTTTGTCCAAGGTCGCCCAGTTGCTATAAATGGCAAGGATTTCAGCGATGTTGTGGCCCTGATGCAGGCAGCTAATGAAATCGGTGGCCGCCACGGACTTGGTATGGCAGATCAAATCGAAAACCGAATCATTGAAGCCAAGAGTCGCGGAATTTATGAAGCGCCAGGTATGGCTCTTCTCTTCATTGCCTATGAGCGATTGCTAAGTGCGATTCACAATGAAGATACCGTTGCTAACTACCATGCAGAAGGTCGTCGCCTCGGACGTTTGTTATATGAGGGGCGTTGGTTAGATCCGCAAGCGTTAATGCTGCGCGAATCGCTACAACGCTGGGTGGCATCGGCCGTTACTGGTGAAGTAACTATTCGCCTACGTCGCGGTGATGATTACTCGATCATCAACACAACTGGGCCTGCGCTTAGCTACCACCCTGAAAAACTTTCTATGGAGCGTACTGAAAACGCTGCCTTTGGCCCAGTCGATCGCATCGGCCAGCTAACTATGCGTAATTTAGATATTGCAGATACTCGTGCCAAGTTGGAGATGTATCGCGATCAAGGTCAACTAGGCGGCGGAGAGTTTAAATTAATACGTGAAATCGGCGAAGGAGATAAGAAGTGAAGAAGAAGTTACTTGCTGTAATAGCAGTGTCAGCATTACTACTAACTGGATGTGGAGATAAAAAAGTGAGCGCTTCAGCAGATAACTTGCCAACAGTTACAACCAATCTAGGAGAAGCACCAACTATCGGTGCCCCAACTGGGAACCCACCAACCACGTTGGTTACAAAAGACATCATTGTTGGTACTGGAGCAGAAGCGCTGCCTACTTCAACAATGACAGTGCATTACACCTTGATGACTTGGTCTCACGGCAAGTTAATTGAATCTTCTTGGACCAGCGGTTCCCCTGCAACTTTTCCATTGGCAAATGTGATTGTCGGTTGGCAGCAAGGTATTCCTGGAATGAAAGTCGGCGGTCGTCGATTGCTCGTTATTCCACCTGATCTAGGTTATGGCGCACAAGGCGGCGGACCAATTGGGCCTAATGAAACCCTTATCTTCGTCGTTGATGCGATCGGTGTTGCTTAAAACTCAACTATTTTCTCGGTTACCCGTAAGAGTTATTTACGCGCTAGACTGATGGTGTTGTTTTTCGGGGTCGATGTAATTTCGAACCGGCAGTGAAAGTCTGCGACCCGGTCATAGCCAATGACCGGTGGATTGGGTGTAATTCCCGAACCGACGGTTAAAGTCCGGATGAGAGAAAATCAACGCGTAGTCGATGCTGGCTTTGTTATTACCTTTTAACAAAGTTTTGCTGCGTCGGCTCGTACCGCTTTTTCCACCCCGAGATGCAACATCCGAATCTCGTTAAAGGGTGTTGAAGATGAACCAAGTACTTAGCGCAGAAGCTGCGATGTCTCGTGCCATCGAGCGTGCTCGCCTGGGCCTTGGTAAAACATTTCCAAATCCAATTGTTGGCGCAGTTATTACCAGCGCAACCGGTGAATTTATTAGCGAAGGTTTTCACCAAGGCGCAGATCATGCCGAAGTCATTGCGATAAAGGCCGCTAAAGAAATTCCAGCAGGATCAACTATTTACGTGAGCCTTGAGCCTTGCAACCATCATGGAAAAACGCCACCGTGCGTGGATGCGATTATCGAATCTGGTATCTCAAAAGTTATCTACGCGGTTAGCGACCCAAACCCAGTTGCATCTGGCGGAGCCGAGCGCTTACAAGCTGCCGGAATTGAAGTGATCTCTGGTTTAAATGAGATCCAAGCCAGATTTGAAAATCGAGCATGGCTTACCAAGATTGAAAAGCAGCGTCCCCGAATTACTTGGAAGATCGCATCAACCATGGACGGCAAAGTTGCAGCAAGTGATGGAAGTTCAAAGTGGATCACAGATGAGCCAGCACGTGTAGATGTTGCGCTGATGCGTTCACAGGCAGATGCAATTGTGACCTCGACTGCAACCGTGAAAGCAGATGATCCGCTGCTTACAAGTAAAGGCGCAGGCTCTAATCCAGTTCGCATCGTCATGGGTACCACAGAAATTGCGTCAGACTATAAAGTGCTGGGTAACGATTCAGAGACAGTTCTAATCAAATCGCACAATTTCAAAGATCTAATAAACGTTGCTAACGAGCGTGGCTTTAACCAATTGATGATCGAAGCAGGACCAACTTTTGGAACAGCTTTACTTCGCGCAGATTTAATTGATGAAATCGTTCTCTTTCAAGCTCCAACTTTCTTGGGTGCTGGGCTTTCTGCAATTGGCGATCTGGGAATAACAAATATTGCCGGGCGTTTAGATTTCGAAATTTCCGACGTTGAAGTAATAGGCGCAGATTTAAAGATCACGCTAGTAAAGAGTTCAAATGTAGAGGCTCGTGCATTCTAATGTTTACTGGATTGATTCAGGCAGTTGGAAAAGTATCCGCAATTAGCCATCAGGAAACGAGTGCACGACTTGAAATTACCAGCCCAGAAATTGCATCCCAGATTGCTAAAGGTGATTCGGTCAGTGTAAATGGCGCTTGCTTAACAGTTGTCGAATTTGATCAAAATAAGTTTGCCGTTGATGTCATGGTGCAGACTCTGAAATTAACCAGCACAGGAGAACTCAAAGCAGGTTCACCGGTAAACCTAGAGCTGGCAACTAGAGCCGCTGATCGCCTAGGTGGTCATATCGTGCAGGGACATGTTGATGGCGTAGCTAAAGTTGCCGCTATCTCAACTGATTCCCAGTGGACTCGTATGGATATCTCAGTACCAACTGATGTGATGAAGTACGTGGTTGCGCAAGGCTCAATCTGTGTTGAGGGAGTTTCTCTAACAGTTGGTGAGTTAAACGATTCAGCAGATCAAATCTCGGTCTGGTTAATTCCGGAAACTCTTGCTAACACAAACCTTTCTGTTAAAGCACCTGGCGATCCACTAAATATCGAGGTAGATGTTCTGGCTAAGTATGTTGAAAGACTTATTGCACTGGGACAGGATCGTAAATGAACAACCTTGATCAAGTCCTAGCTGATTTCAAGAACGGTAAGTTTGTCATTGTTACAGATGATGAGAACCGCGAAAATGAGGGCGACTTAATCCTGCTCGCGGAGAAAGCGACCGCTGAAAATATTGGATTTATGGTCCGCTACACATCTGGCGTCATCTGCGGAGTCATAACTTCTGACACTGCAAAGCGTTTAAAACTTCCTTTGATGGTAAAGCGCAATGAGGATAACCACACCACTGCATTTACAGTCAGCGTGGATGTTATTGCTGGACGCTCAACAGGAATTCCGGCGGAAGAACGCGCCAACACTTTTCGCGCGCTAGCCGATCCAAAATCACAAGCCACGGATTTTGCTCGCCCGGGCCATGTATTTCCTTTAATTTCCGTACCTGGTGGACTCCACCAACGTCGCGGCCACACCGAAGCCGGCATCGCCTTATGTCAGTTAACAAATTCCAATCAGGCTGCCGTCTTATCTGAACTAGTAAATGATGACGGATCAATGATGCGCGGCCTACAAATTACTGAATTTGCCAAGGCGCATGGACTGCAAGTTATCTCGATCGATGAACTGGCAAAAATTGCACCAAAGAGCGATGCAGATATTGATCCAGTAATGGAATGGGCAGATCTGCCTTTAGAAAGCGCAATGTGGAAAGTCACCACCTATATCTCTCCAACCGGAGTCGAACATGCAATCTTAAAGTTCGAATCTGATCCAAAAGCGCAGCCAAAGGTGCGTATCCACTCTGAATGTTTAACTGGCGATGTCTTTGGCTCAAATCGTTGTGACTGCGGCCCACAGCTGCAAGAAGCGATTCGCCTAATTGAAGATAATGGCCATGGTTACATCATCTACTTGCGCGATCATGAAGGGCGCGGAATTGGCCTTGCTGAAAAAATTAAGGCCTACGTCCTGCAAGATGGCGGAGAAGATACCGTCGAGGCCAATCTCTCAATAGGTCAGCCAGTAGATGATCGAAGATATGAAGATGCAGCAGAAATTCTCCACCGACTAAAAATCACAAGCCTTACCTTGCTGACAAATAATCCAGAGAAAAGCGCTGCCATCAAAGCATCTGGCCTTGCGGTTAGTACTGCACCGCTGCAAATTTCTGCCAATTCGCACAATAAGAAGTACCTTGAAACCAAGCGAGACAAACTCAATCACGCGTTAGGAGCGCTCTAATGGCCGGTCACGCACCTGAAATCAACATTCCTCAACTTCCTCATTTAAAGGCCATTGTCATAACCGCTGCTTGGCACCCTGATATCTGTGATGCCCTTGTCGCAGGTGCAGTGCGTGGCTTTAAAGCAGCTGGCATTGCTAGCCCAGTTACACGCACCGTTGCTGGATCTTTTGAGCTACCGCTCGCTGCACAGTTAGCCTTCGATGAAGGCTTTGATGTGGCAGTAATCGTTGGGCTTGTACTTCGCGGTGAAACTCCACACTTTGATTATGTCTGCCAAGGAGTAACACAAGGGGTAATGGATGTTTCATTAAGCCGTTCTAAGCCGATTGGCTTTGGTGTTTTGATGTGCGACAACCTCGATCAAGCAACAGCACGTGCCGGATTGCCAGGTAGCAAAGAAGATAAAGGTTACGACAGCGCCCTTGCCGCACTTAGCGTGATCCATAAAGGTTAAGTTGTGCCAGAACTTCCAGAAGTAGAAACGGTTCGCCGCGGACTCGCAAAACTCGTAAAGGGATACACGATCACCGCCGCGCACGATCTACATCCACGCGCACTCAAGCCTGAATCAATCGCACCGCTCAAATCAATTAATGGCGCGAAGATCATCGACTTAAATCGCCGCGGTAAGTTCCTCTGGTTTGTCCTGAATCGCCCACAAGTATTAGTCGCTCACTTGGGCATGAGTGGACAGTTTTTGATTCACCAGAAAGATCGGCCTGCTGCTAAGCACGTACGCGTCAGGTTTGATCTTTCTAAGAACATTCGCAAACGCGAACTCGTCTTCAACGATCAGCGCACCTTTGGCTGGGTCTCTGTCGAAGAAGTAACTAACGGCATCCCAACATCAGCCCAGCACATCGCAACCGATCCCTTTGATGCAAACTTCGATAAGTCCGAGACAATAAATAAATTTGCTAAGCGAAAAATCAAGATTAAGACTGCACTTTTAAACCAAGAGATAATGAGTGGGGTAGGAAATATCTACGCCGATGAAACCTTGTGGCGAGCTAAAGTCCATCCAGAAATCTCGACTGCAGATTTATCGAAGAAGAAGATTGCCACCATCATTGATTTCGCCACCGAAGTAATGCAGGAGGCGATTGCCAAGGGGGGAACCTCATTTGATGATCTCTATATAAACGTCAATGGCGAGAGCGGCTTCTTCGAGCAATCCTTGGCCGCATATGGCCGCACCGACGAGCCCTGCCCAAGATGTGGCGCTTTGATCCGCCGTATTACCTTTGGAGCCCGTTCATCGCACTTCTGTCCGCGTTGTCAGCGCGGAGCAAAGTAAGAGCACTCCGCATGATCTCCTCCTCGTAATTGACGAAGATTCCCATATGGCTCTCGCCTGCGCGCACTTCTAGCCGAGCATTTGGCAAATGTCTAGCTAACCACCGACCATGCTGAATTGGAACGTTTACATCTAACTCTCCTTGCCAGATCACTGCGGGTACTTTCACATCGCGTGGATCAAATCCCCAAGGCTTTAAATATGAACTGTAATCATCGGCCACCCAGCCCCAACCTTGGGCCATTGTGAATGCACATGATTCAAGTGCGGCTTTCCAGGTTGGTTTTGTTGAAGCTAGTTGATCGCGTTCGCTTAATTCGGTACCCGTGATCGTCTCCGAGACGTCGCCCTCTGTCCATTTCTGGAAACGTTTAACTAAGAGGTTTATATCCTTCAAAGCATCTGCATATTCATCTAAATCTGCTTGCTGCATTCCGGTATAGAAATCCTGGCCAAGTTCGGCAAATGGAGCCAAACTTCCGACGGTTACAACGCCTCCAGATCGTGGGTCTAGCCCTGTGGCAATTGCGTGTTGACCACCACCTGATAGCCCGATACTTACAAATTTGCTAATTCCAAGCTCATCGCAAAGTTGCGCCACATCCTTTGCCACATCGATAGTTATTCGCCCCGGTTGCACGGTACTTTTGCCATACCCACTGCGTCCAAATGAAAGTGCGAATACGCCTTTAGCTGCAAAGTGATCAAGCCAAGTCTGCCATCCGGTGATGTCCTGCGCTGTTCCGGCATGGAGAATTACGGCAGCGTTTTTAAATGGCCCATTACATAGGCACTCAAGGTTTCGACCATCGGCGAGGACCAATTTCTCACGTTTCATTTATCAATCTTAACTTCATCAATATTTACTGTCTAAAATCTTGGAAGTATCCCCGAGTCATATGCCATCGACAATGTTGGTGATCCCAAATCTTGGTTGGAAAGAATCGCAGTTTCATTGGCCGGAATTTGCCATTGTATGCCTAGTGCTGGATCGGTGGGGCAAATACTCTTTTCATACGCTGGCGCGTACCCGCTAGAAGTCAGGTAGGCGATCGATGCGGATTCGCTTCTAACCATAAACCCATGTCCCACGCCAGTCGGGATATATATAACTCTCCCAGAGTCTTCTGACAGTTCAACGTATTCATCGCCAATCAGTTGGAGACTCGATTTTTTACAGCTGCCTTGTCCGCTAAAACCGAGAGAAGCGGCCGCTTGTCGTGAAGCATCTTGTGTCTAATTTTTTCACCAAAACTTAAATCAAGGAAAGTTTTTTCCATTTTCTGAGCCTACGACACTTCGAGCAGTGCATGGAAGTTAGTTGTTCAGCTATCATTCAATAAATGAATAGTGCAGTCCAGATACCTTCTCTAATTGTAAAATGCATCAGAATAGTGATTCAGCAGCCATGGTGCAGGGCGTGGGCTAGAAATGCATTTTCCTCATTGCTCGCCTATGGATTCAGGAGAGAAAAAAGGACGACACTAGTATCGCGTTTTGTCCAAATGCTTCCAAACATTGACTTCCCAATGATACCTCGTACACTAGGGATAATCCAAGCAGAAAGAGGTCTAACATGACTCCAGCGTGTTTCCTTCAAGGCACATTAATATGTCTAATATGTGAAAACCAATCCAAATCCCATATTCTTGTCGAGGATTTGCGAGTCGGGGATTCTGTCGCCTGCGCCGACGGAACTTCTAAAAAAATTACTTTTATTGGTAAGCAGATTTTCGATCTTGAGAGTGCGCCCGAGGCACGTCCAGTTACAATCTCGAGGGGTGCACTTGGTGCGAAGTCTCCTTCTACAGATCTCCATCTTTCAGCCGGCCATGCCGTATGGGACGGGTTTGCATGGAGAGCTGCCATTGAATTAGTAAATGGAACCACTATTGTAGAAATGGAAAACCCCCCTTCTATTATCAAGTACTACCACATTGAATTGGAAGAATGGGGAGCGGTATTTGCCAATGATGCAATTTGCGAGTCTTACCGCGAGCAGGGAAATAGAAATGAATTCCACTACTCAACAAAAGTAGAAGGATCGAATCTACTCTCGAGCATGTAATCACTGTATAAATTTTCGTTTACCGAATCAACCACTTACAAGCATAATCGTAATTGATTTAGCTAAACAAATAGAGAGAGTGAGATTAGGAATGCCTTTCTCGGACCCTGCTAATAAGAGCTGGACTGCAGAGAAAATTAAAGAAATTCATCCAAGGACTGTATTAGATGTCGGTGCGGGTGCTGGAGTTTATCTAGACATCATACGAAAAAATTTGGACCAGGACGTAAATGTAGTTGGAGTTGAAATTTGGGAACCTTACATTGAAAAGTTCAATTTAAAGGATAGATATGACAAAATTATTGTTAAAGATGTGAGACTAATTGATGATTTTGATTATGACCTTGTGATTTTTGGTGATGTTCTTGAGCATATGTCAGAAGAGGATGCCGTTAAACTTTGGAATAAAGTATCGAAACAGGCTAGAGCGGCAATCATTGCGATACCAATTATTCAGTATCCACAAGGTGCACACGAGGGAAACCCATATGAAGTACATGTGGAGGAAGATTGGAATCCAGAAAAAGTAAAAAAAGCATTTTGCTCTATAGTGGAATCAAAAGAATTTGAAGTTACTGGAGTGTATGTGGCTAGATTTCAAATGTCCTTTACTCATAAAGTATTTCATCTTCAGGGTGATTTAGAAAGAGAGGAATATACCCAGAATATAAATAATTATTTGGGTAGGTACTCTAAAGAATTGAATGCGCCAACAATAAAGATATCTAATGTGGAAGAGGTTAAGGAATTTATCAAAGAGAATCCAGATTTCCTGTTAGATTTAAGAGGATATGTGATCGATAACATCCAAGGATGGAAATTTGGTGAAATTGGAGTATGGGCAAGTAATTTTCTGGCTTGGAAAAAGTTTTTGACAACGCAGTCTGATTATCTTATTCTTATGGAGGACGACATCTTATTCGAAGAAGAATTTGTCCCTTTGTTAAAAGCGTATATTAATGAATTACCTCCTAATTGGGATACTTTTCACCTAAAAGCCCCGCCAACTCAATTTCACTTTTATAATTCTAGTCTGGATGTGAGTGAAAATCTATGTAAGGTTTTTCAAGGTCACTGGATGCTTTGTTACGTTCTTAGCAAAAAGGGCGCAGCACTTGCGATTAAAACCGTTGAGAGGGGAGTAAGTTTACCGGTGGACTGGTATTTCTTTTTGCAAACTCATGTTTTTAATTCGTACACTATTAAACCTCAATCAAAAACACCAGTTTCAGCGGCTCCAACTGAATCAACCATCCAACGTCAAGATAGACAAGTTATAATTTTTGATTCATAAATGAATGTACAAAAAATAGAAAATTTACTTAGCATCCTCTGACCCACATGCATGAAGCAATTGGCGCTTGGATTGTGAAAAGTCTGGGATAAAATTATTGAGATGATTCCCAATATCTACTGCCTTATGCAGAAACCCAAGCTAATGCTAGCAACAGCTATAAAACCAAAAATCATAATTAACAAAGTTTTGAGATGGTTTTGCGTTAAAGATGGAATTCTCTTGACGTTCTCTAGCTTTATAGTTGCTGATCCAACGTGTCACATCGTCAAGAAGTAGTTGGTCCTAGAAATAATGTCTATTTCATAAGTGCATCGGGTTTTATTTGCACTAAGTAAAAATCATCAATGAAACTATGTTTAGTCAAACACGATCCGGTAATTGACACTCAGAGGGTCATTGACTGAAAGTGAGAATTTCTACGGAGCTACTTATGCTTATAAGTGATTTTGAGTGACTCGGTATCAATCCTTTAAACCATCCCTTTTGACCCAACACTAGGATACATCCGTTCTTGACTCAGCTCGAGTATTACAGATAGCTAGCGAAGATAAAGAACAATGAAAGATCAATGATCTTTTTTGGTAAGCATGAGCAGAAGTGATTGTTCGAAACCCACAGGGCCTCATCTTCGAGTACCCTTTTCACATACGCATTAAGGGGAGTCTTGACAGGGGATCAGTTTCTACCCATAAGATTGCAAGCAGCTTTGAAAATTTATGAGTATGGTTATAACGTAGAGCTATGAAAATAAAGGTATATTTTGATAACAATTATCTAGGCGCATTTAAAAATATGATCTACAGCGCAGTTCTCAGTAAAAAAACATCTACAGAAATTGACTTGGAAGTTGGTCTTTGGGGAGCGGAAGGAATTAATCTTTCTGCAGAATCGAGAGAGTCTATTCTTATTTTTTGCCGAAAACTAGAAGTAAAAGTAAGTTTTTTGACGTTGACTTCTTTCCTTGATAGGTGGAGACCAAGGCGTGATGATTTTAGCATCCCAATAGACAGTCAATTTGCACGTTTAGATATGATGTTAACAGCTGACTCAGATTTTCTTTTTTTAGATGTGGACCTTTTGATGCAATCTGGTTGGGATGACCTATTGTGTACAGTCCCATCAGATTTGAACACGGCGCTTATGGGTGTGGAAGATTCTTGGTTAAAGCATCTTGGGACAACTCATGATAGTAAATATGGAGATTTCTATTTCAATGGTGGAGTGCTTCTATACTTCTTTAGGCCATGGAAAGACAATAATCTTTCTGAACATATGCTAAGTACAATATCCAGAATAGATAATTTGGAGCTACAGATTAGGGATTCCTTATTTGACCAAGATCTTCTCAATATAGTATGCGCAAAAAACAAGGTACCTTTGGATAAAAGATTTAATTCATTTATTATTCCGTATGTAAACGCACCAGTTGTTAATTACCATCGGCTAGAAAATGAGTATCGACCTAAAATCATTCATTTTATTTCGCACGTTAAGCCATTCAAGGACCTCGGCGAATTGAAATTCGAAATTTTAAAAATGGGGGATTCAAATGCGAATTTAGGGTACGTAGACAGTACACACCATTTCTATTACCTGTACTACTTCATTCAAAACCAACGATTACTGTGGGAAAGAAATTCCTGACCTCTCAATAAAATCTGAAAGGAATTCACAGGTTTAAGGGTTGGAAAATAGGCTTAATCCTTTGACCTTCAGAGAAATGTAGGCGGAAGTTACATCTTCAGTATCCATATCCCAGATACCAAGCTTCTTGACATCCCTCACGAGGGTCTGTTTGTAGGTGTACTTGTAGGGGCGGTTTTGAATCAAGTCTTCAACGAGTTCGGACACTTTCATCTCAGTCTTCTTTCGCTAGGGAATAGCGAGAGGC